>Ga0209986_10000803_pt1 | contig 30836 bp, 26 predicted proteins | sample BlataG_FD_183168 | JGI IMG/M metagenome (GOLD analysis project Ga0209986, IMG submission 183168) | Deep subsurface microbial communities from Black Sea to uncover new lineages of life (NeLLi) - Black_00105 metaG (SPAdes) (version 2) | ecosystem: Environmental > Aquatic > Marine > Oceanic >...
GCCCTCTGAATAGGCCCACTATCATAAACATTTTGACGAGGATTCACCAATAGCAAGATGGTTGAAGGATGGAAATGAAGGCGGTCAGCTGCTATCATCCAGGGCGACTATTTTCGGCAATCTCTATTACAGGGGTGCGATGCGCGCTCCAATGTCCTCACTGCATGGGGCGTTCTCTATCGAGCATGACACCTGCGGAAAATCCGCAGAAATTGGTCGATTTGGCGTACGTGCTTGCAGACAGAGGCGCGCTGGGCTTTCTGCTGAGCGGTGGTTTCGATTCGCATGGCAGCCTTCCCGTTGGAAATTATATAGATGCCATTAGGCGAATTAAAGAGACCACTCAATTGAGAATAAATGCGCACATAGGTTATCCCCACAGGGGAGATATTGAATCGCTTGTACGCTCAGGAATTGATGTCTATTCGATAAACTTCCCGATGGGCGATAGAGTGGGAGAGGGATATCTGCGGATAGAAACTGCTATGGCCAAATACGAGAAGACAGTTAATGGGCTGGTAAATGCCGGAGCAGAAAAGGTGATTCCTCATGCGCTTATCGGCCTCTCAGAAATTGAGGAGGATCTCAAAGGAATGAGTATCTTGGCGAAGAATCCTCCTGAGGCGCTCGTTATAATTGCTTTCGTTCCAAAAAGAGGGACATCGCTTGCGAGCCGCTCACCAACCTCAGCAACGCGAATCATAAGCACTCTCGAGCACGTTCGTCTCCAAATGCCTGATACGACTCTGGTTCTCGGTTGCATGCGCCCAAGGGGGCAGCTGTCCGCCGAAGAATACATCATTGATAATCTGATTGACGGCATTGTTCTCCCCTCTCACTCGGTTCAAAGAAAAGTGGCAGATCGTGTGCTTTTCAAGCATCTGGACGGCTGTTGTGCACTCTACTTATAGATTGATTTATCTGCGTACTTCTTACGAAGCGGCCATAGATAGATTATCCACGCACCATTCACCAAGGAAAAAGTCAGTGCGATTGCAGGGAGAAAAGCTGTGAGTGTGCTGGAAAAAGTCCTGTCAAGCGTGAAATCGGCCGCAGCTCCCAGCGGACTGGCATTTCCATCCAAGAGCAGATAGAGGTACATGTATCCTATCCGCGGCATCTCTATTATGAGATCGGGGTCGACGTTGGTCCTGCTGTTCAGCGCGACTGAACTCAGAAATGACCAACTCTGATTTTGCTCGTAATCATGCTGGGTCACCAAGTAGACGGTCGCCCCGCTCTCGGAATGCAGCGCGATCGATTCAATCTTCGACATGCCCATTGGGTCTTCAGTTAGGAATTGTTGCGGGCTGTCCGCCGTCACGACCCCTCCGAAGGATAGCACATCCTCCATCGGATTCACGGTCGTCGGAGAGGCAAATAGAATTGCCACTACAATCGAAGCGATCAAAATTACGGTAGCTTTTTTCATCGAATTGATGGTCATAATGTGCTTCGTCGAGTCGGTCTTTGCAATTCTTAGCTGTATTATTCTGAATATAATGCTCTCGATCATTATCACCAGAAAAGTCAGCAATATGAGCCATAGAAGCCAATTAATGGCGATGAAAAACGGTGAAGCCTTGAAACCGCCTGCGAAAAAGATTACTATCGCTCCAAGAGTGATTATCAGGATAGCTTCAATGAGGTAAAGCCGGCGCTTGAGCAGGCGGATGCGCCCCCAATACGCCTCGCCCTCAAGCATCTCCCGAGTCGCAGGCATGATACAAATCTATATCTCTATATGAATTTATATGTTGTTGCCTAAAAATCAATAATTGAACGCTCAGATGACTCGAGCAATTTTTCTGCATGCCAGAAAGAGCGCTGCAAACTCCGGGACCTCCGTCTCTCCCCTTGATAGCTTGATCCTCTCTCCCCTGAGTTCGATATCTACTGGCTCGTCCACTTCCATGCGGATATCTCCCCCTCCAATCGTCACGGGAATTGCATCCCTGAGTGGATCGAAATGATCGAGCTCCTCCTTGGCGAGGGTTGTAACCATGAGACCAGTTTTTCCATGAAGTGACAAAGGTAATCGTATCAGCCTCTTCACATCTGAGGTTACGGGCTCATCTGTCTCCCCCACAAGGGATATCTTCGCATGCTCTTCTAGCAGCCGTATGAGCGCGGAGAGATAGTTCTGCTTGGAGAAGATCTCGAGATTGCTCTCCTCTCTCATTCGGTCAACTCCTTTTTTTCCACCTCGTTTTTCGAAGAGTTCTCGATACATGCCTCGTATCGTCTTCTCGCCAATTGCTCTGCCCGATGAATCCTTGATAGATGAGTATCGCCGGATTGCCTCATCCTCGCCCATCACCTCGAAATCTACAATGAATCTGCCTATGCCTGCTGCCATTCGTCGTCTCCAGCCCCCTGCCATCTTGTCCGGCATCTCCCTCCGAAATTTCGTCCACATCTTCTGTCCAAAACGAACAGCGTCAAAAGGTCTTGTCGGAAATATCCATTCGAAATCCAGGTCGGTACCGGTGATATAATCCACTATCTCTCTCCTCTCATGGCTGCCCAGTTTGAAGACTCGCGGATCGCTTATGTGCACGTGATAGCCTCTGCCACCAGAGAAAACGATCTTCAGCCGTTTAATATCGAATCCCAAGTCCCCTAAGATGAATTCGTCCAGGAGCCGTATCACCTCGCGCTTCACCAGTTGCAGCATCTTCGGATATGACAGCTCAGAGGCGCCCTTCACGTGATCCGCGTCAAGATCGAAAACCATGTCCGCGCCCATCCATCCCTTTTCTGCCATCGTTTGAGCAGCTGGATTGTCATAATATGCGGATGAGTAATAGATGTGTGATGGGATATTCTCTACGATGTACGACTTGAGTTCCTGTCTGTTCCTGAAACCGATATGCCTTAGGACGAAGCCTCGATCGAAGAACATGAAGCCAAATTCGCGTCTTGAGAGTCGCCCAGGCAGCTCGATATCCTGAGAATTGTAGTATTTCTTGAACTGTTTCATGATGAACGATATTGTCGGGTCTTGCATCTTATCCGAGAAATCATTGATCGGAGTTATTAATTGAATTATTTCAAGAAGGGTAAATGTTAATATTTCTCTTTGCAATCAGCTAAGGGACATCATGATAAAGATTTATGTTAAATTCATTGTAAGCAGCGGCGGGGAATCCCCAAAGCAGCTTGTGGAGCGTCTCAGGCGAGTTGGTGGGGTGCCCCTCATAGGCGAGTATGATGTCGAGATCATGCTAGGTGAGAGAGAGCGTCTCTTTCATAAGTTGGAGGCAGTTCATCGCGCGTTGAAGGGGAGCGAAGCATTATACTCAGTCTCCACAGGTCTGGAGGGCATTGAGAGTACGGAGGCCGATATGTCCCCCGCCGAGCTTAAGAGCCTTGAAATAAAGAGAAAATTCTACAGGGAGAAGCTAGCTCACTGGAAGGAGATGGGTGTCGATACCTCCGTCCTGGAGGAGCTTCTCGAGAAGGATCTCGAAAAGTTCAAGGAGATAAGCAGAACCTATATTCGCGAGCATATCGAGAGGGGGAAGGATGCGGAGGAAGCTCTTCTCGAGTCAAAGGAGCTCGATAAGATGATCATGGCTTCCCTTGACACCTCCGGGATATCACTTCAGAGCATATCCAAGTTCAGCGGTCTGGATAAGAGCGAGGTTGCGGCATCGTTGGAAAGGCTGATATCCGCCGGCAAGGTGAAGAAGCTCACCAGAGCTCGGAAAGAGATCTACATCCGGGTTAAGAAGAGGACGGCTCCACCACCTGAGGTGGTGGTGACCCCCGCGAAGAGCGAACCCGAGGCTATTCAGCGGGCCCTATCGGCAATACGAACAAAGGGGAGTACCGTCAAGCAGATCTGTCGGGACTCAAGGCTGCCCGAAGGCCAGGTCATGAATGCCCTGGCAGAGCTTCTCAAGAGCAAGCGTCTCAGAAGCGTAAAGCGCGGGAGGGGTATGGTCTATCTGCGTGTACCAGGCAAGTAATGCGCGCTTTCCACCTTTGTAAAATTGAACTTTTATAATCAATAAGATGAAAGTCTGTCATCTGCTGGATAATTCGGTGAGCTACTCGATATGTGAATACTTTCTCTCGAAAATGTATTGTTCAAATATCCTGCTTAAAAAGATGAGGCCTTCTTACGGTCTCACTTCCGGTTGATTTCTAGCAAGTTTCGAAATATCGAATGCGATTGAGTCCACTTTTTCATAATAACTCAAGGGTGAATCTCATAGCGGGCTGTTCACAACCATATCTCCCTTATTGTGAAGCTATGCCCTCGTTGCGGATCCGTCCCCGATATGCTCTAATGAAAAGCTCAAGAAACTAGTGTTCTAACGTTTTCGAGAAAGAACCGATGAACTCTTGTATCGTTTGTCAGTTCGGGATGGAAAGACACACCTATTATGTTATTTTGTTGCGCGGCGACCACAATCTCATTGAGTTTGCATAGGACCTTGACTCCAGACCCCGTCTTCTGAATTACTGGGGCTCTTATGAATACACCCTTGAATTTTTCCTTGCCTATAGCTGGAATCTCCAGATCCGCTTCAAAGGAATCTATTTGCCTGCCGAAGGCGTTCCTTTCGACTATGACATCCATGATGCCAAGAATGGGTTGCTTAACATTGCTCACAAAACGGTCGTGAACTTCCTTAGCAAGCATGATAAGGCCCGTGCAGGTTCCAAGAACTGGCATGCCCTTGGATATACGATTTTTCATCTCTTGTAATGTTCCATTGTAATCTGCCAATCTGCCAACAACTGTGCTTTCTCCCCCAGGTATGATAAGGCCGTCAACGCGTTCTATGTCTTTCATTGTCTTTGCCCAGATAACTTCACCCTTCAGATCCATCTGGCGCAGCGCAAGGTTCGTTGCTGATATGTGTTCTTCAACGTCGCCTTGTTGCCCAAGAACACCTATTGTTAAAGCTTTCATAATGTACCCCTTTCCTGCATCTTATACTCCAAACTCTCTAAGTCGAGGCCCAGCATAGATTTTTTCTCACTGATCATCCTCTGAGCTTCGGCTACAATTGATGGATCATCATAGAAGGTAGTGGCCAACACTACGGCGCGAGCTCTTTCAGCTGGATCTTCTGCCTTGAATATTCCTGAGCCCACGAATATCCCATCGCATCCGAGCATCATCATAAAAGCCGCATCAGATGGCGTCGCTATGCCTCCAGCTGCGAAGTTCACAACGGGCAGCCTACCAATACGTCCTGTCTCAACTACAATTTCATATGAAGCGTTAAGTTCCCTGGCTATCCTGATAAGCGCTTGGTCGTCCTCGTCTTCATAGGCCGCTCTTACGCGTCTTATCTCCTCGTTTACGATTCGAATATGCTTGACGGCCTCCGCAACATCCCCCGTTCCCGGTTCACCTTTTGTTCGGATCATAGCAGCCCCTTCTTCAATTCGCCTGAGGGCTTCTCCGAGGTTCCTAGCCCCATTGACGACGGGGGTAGTGAAATCCCATTTCCAAATATGCCTCTTCTCATCGGCCGGTGAAAGAACTTCCGATTCGTCAATCATATCAACACCGGTTTCCCCCAAGACCTGCGCCTCATAGATATGCCCGATACGGCATTTTGCCATAACAGGAATCGTAACATGATCCAATATGGCCTGAATGGCTTCCAAACCAGCAGTTCGAGCTACGCCGCCAGCCTTTCGAATATCATATGGGAGCTTATCTAAAACCATCACGGAAACTGCGCCTGCCTCCTCGGCTATCTGAGCCTGTTCCACATTTGTGACATCCATGATCACCCCATGCTTTAGCATATGGGCGAAACCGCGTTTTACTAAGGTGGTTCCACAGGCTATCTCGACATCTTTCAGCTTCTTAACCCTATATCCCTTGGGCTCCAATACAGGACAAACGAGCGATATCAATTGTATTCACCCAATCACCCCTTTCACAATCACAATATTAAGAATTTTGCCTATCTATAGCTCTGTAGAAATCGGCAGAAAACAACCCGATAGAGAGCATCGGTGTGATATACCCCCCCCCCAGAGTCGGATAAAATCCGCAAGAGGATATCCCCTCGATAAAAGAGCTTCAATAGAGAATATGATTCTCATCGAAAGATTCATAATATAAAAGAGAGCAATGTTCTCCAACTCTCGAGAGGAGGATTAACACAATGGGTGCAACAGTCCGTACTATAGTTCTGTTCATTACTCTCTTTCTCATGTTCGCCCTCATAGGTTGGGTAATTGGCGGATATATGTTCGGTAATTGGGTTTTAGGATCATTGATTTTCATCGTCTTTGCGGGGATATTCAATCTGATCAGCTACTTTTACAGCGATCGAATTGTGCTCTGGTCCTATAAGGCTAAGATCGTGAAGCCCCACGAAGCTCCGAAGCTCAACAAGATCGTTCACAATATCTGTCTCAAGGGAGATCTCCCAATGCCCCGGCTCGCGATAATTGACACACAAACTCCCAACGCCTTCGCGACAGGTCGAAACAAGAAGAACGCAGTGGTTGCCGCCACAAAAGGGCTTCTGAATATGATGAGCGATGACGAGCTGGAAGGCGTGCTTGCCCACGAGATGGCACATGTCAAGAACCGGGACATCTTAGTGATGTCAATAGCCGCCACAATTGCTGGTGCGATATCCTTCGCGGCTCGAATTGTATGGTTTCATATGCTATTCGGTGGCAGGAGACAATCACAGGGGGATATGCTGCTGCTTATTGTGGTAGCTGTAACGGTCCCCATAGCAGCAATTCTCATTCAGCTGGCCATTTCGCGCAATAGGGAGTATAGGGCTGACAGGGAGGGAGCCATTATGATCCAGCGCCCCTTAGCTCTTGCCAGGGCTCTTGCGAAGCTCGAGGAAGCGAACAAGAGACGTCCCATTAATCGCGGAAATCCAGCATCCGCATCGCTATTCATCGTAAATCCGTTCAGAGGCGGTGGCTTCGTGAGGCTATTCTCAACCCACCCGCCTGTCAAGGAGAGGATTAGGCGCCTCGAAAAACTCTCCCAAGAGATGGGTTTCGTTGGATGAAAGGAGAGCTTACGCCTTCTCCCATTTTTTCAATTCGAGTACTTCTGAGAGGGTGCTGCCCCGCCTGATCTCCTCTCTGATGCGATTCTCTCTTTCGAGGACATCTAATGCTCGATTTGCGACTTCCAATCCCTTTTCTGCGGGCACGACGACCACGCCGTCGCCGTCGCCTATGATCCAGTCACCAGTTCGAACTCTCACGCCTCCGCATGTTATCTGCACATCGATACCTCCGAATCCCTTTGGCTCGCCTGCATCCGGGACCACATGACGGGCGAAGCAGGGGAACTGCAGCTTATCGATCTCTTCGAGATCTCTAATCGCGCCGTCAACCACAACTCCTGCGACGCCCTTGTTTTTCGCGCTGCACGAGGCAAGCTCCCCCCAGACGGCGCTATCTCCGCCTCCTGCATCAACCACTATGACATCTCCAGGATTGGCGATTTCTACTACCTCTACCGATTTTGCCCAATCTCCATTTGCAGTTTGAACCGTGAGCGCCCTGCCCACCATCTTCATTCTCTCTCGATTTCTCGGTAGAATGCCCTTCATCACACCCTGCCTGTGCTGTGCATCGCTTATATTTGGTGTGGAAACCCTCGAAAAGATCTGCGCTAAATCTTCGCGCTTATATTTTCCAGATATCTTCTCACCCTCCGCAACTCCCCGTTCCATCGCTCTCTTGATCGCTTTAGTCGCAGAAGTCGCATCAGCTGCCTTTGTAATCGCACCGCCCACAATAATAATCTTGGCACCTAGAGCGACAAGCTCTGCCGCCTTCTCATCCGTGATGCCTCCGGCAATGGCAACCTCCAATGGTAAATCAGGAATTATATTGGCCAAAGAGGAGGCTGAAATGCCTTTCATTTGCTCATCGACCGGCACATGAACGCAGATATACGAAGCGCCTAATGCCGCCACCTCTTGCGATCTCACGATCGGATCGATAACGGCCATCATGTCGACCATTACCTTCGTGCCATATTTTTCGGCCGTAACAACGGCCTCTGCGATGGTGGAATCGCTCGCGACGCCCATGACAACGATAATATCCGCCCCCTGTCGCGCGGCCATATCCGCCTCAAGCGCTCCGACATCCATCGTCTTGAGATCGGCCACAATCATCTTTCCCTGGCATTCCTCTTTGAGTTTTCGGACGATCTCCAGGCCCTCGCTCTTGATCAGAGGGGTACCCGCCTCTATCCAGTCCGCTCCCCCTTTGATTGCTTCCCGGGCGATCTGAATAGCTCTATCTCCCTGTTGCAGGTCAAGGGCGACCTGAAGTTTGACCGTCATCCGGACATGAAGATGCCCATTTTGTCATAAATGTGTCGCGCTAACCTCTCAATAGACAAACGATTTGTCAACTACCCCTCCCTAACCCCGATGGGTTTGAGGAAGGGGCTTGTAACTGAGGTGAAGAACGATGTTCGACAGAGCTCGTTACGATTGGCCCGTTGACAGGGGGGCCTGCCAATCTCGGATATACCAAGATTGGCGATGTTCCTGCTGGCATTGAGATCGGCATGGAGCTCGAAGCCACAACTCTTGCATTTGTAAACGAGCCCCTTCCGATTGCTCTTGCGGACATCTCCGCATCGGGAGCATTTCAGGCTCGTAAATCGGGCATCGATATAGATGACGGCCTTGCCCTGGCCTTCAGCCTTGTACTCGATGAATCTCTGAAGTTGGCCAAAGGCCCAATTTCCGAGCTTCCTGTTGAAGCTTCGTCCGAGCCTCTTATCTCTTTGAATTCCGAGCTTCTCCAATGCCACGGCGTCGAAGGGCTGGAACAATATCCAGTTGGCGATCTGGTGGTTGGCATCGGCCATGAAGCGTTTTTCCCGTCCCGAGAGTTGCTTGAGCTTTCTCTTGGCCGAACGGGTGCCTTTGGCCTGAAGCCTCCGACGGAGATACTGATATTGTCCCTTGACCATTCGAATGTGAGAGGAGTTGTGAAATTTATTATTGGAGAGGACGGCATGGTTGATTATGCCGGTATCGACCCCGAGAACGGTGGTCGGTGGCCTGACGGAGGGCGTTCCTTCCTCAACTACAATGCCGAGAACGAGTTTGTGGCCATCATAGGAGAGCTTTGCACTTACAACCTTCCAACCCATGTATTTCCTGAAATATTCAGGGATTTTAATTTGGACTCGGACTCTCTTATTGATACTTGCAAAGGTCGCGAAGCCCTTTCCGAGTTCAGGTGTGAATGTTCGTTGATTGTATCTGATGGCCGACCATTTTTTCTTCTTTGGAAGTCGTTTCAATTTTCCCAGCTTGAGCATCTCAGAGGCATTGTCCCGAGCGGTTGTAACGATAGATGCAGGGATCTGTGGATATTTTTCCCGGATAGGATAATAGGTGAGATGATGGAGCTTGAGTTTATTGACGATTTTATTATCGAAACCAATTTTGAGGATATCATTAGTAGCGAGATTGGTCTGCTCGATGGTCCTTACCAACCGCTCCTCAGATTCGATATGCAATGTAATTGTTCGTTGCATATATCTTCATTAGTCAAATGATAGATACCTAGTTAATGGGGTATGTGGTGAAACTACTCCTGTTCCAATTCCTCCCCGCCCTTACGGACGGGGTCTCCTTGGAGGAGTAAGATGATCGCGGATACTCAAAGAAGAGAACGCTGCCAGACGGGAATCGATGCGCTTGATAACATATTATATGGAGGTATCCCCCGGTCAAATACTATACTACTATCCGGTAGCTGTGGTACCGGCAAGACTTCTCTGGCGCTCGAATTCTTGATTCATGGCGCGCTTAACGGAGAGCGATCAATGTTCCTCTCCGTGACTGAGTCGATCTCGAAGCTTTTGGACAATGTGATCCCTTACGATTTCTTCGATCGATCGCTCCTCGAGGAAAAGAAACTGCTCCTGATTGATCTGCCAGTGATATACGAGCGACTGGGTCTGACCAAGGCCGAGCTGGCCGTGGAGGAGGTGGGGCTGCTCGTCACAAGCATTCTCGATCTGGTTAAGGAGCTGGAGATAAAACGTCTAGTAATCGATTCGATAACCTCTGTGGGTTATAAGCTGAAGACTCAGGAGAAGATAAGGCGCTTCATCCTCAAGATCGCAAAGGGACTCTCATCTCTTGGGTGCACTTCAATGCTGGTCTCGGAGGTGCCTCCCGGAACTCAGGCATACTCCATGTTCATGGTCGAGGAGGCCCTGGCCGATGGCATAATTCTCATGGGAAACATGGAGCGGCGCGGTGATCTGCTGCGCACTCTGCAGGTCATAAAAATGCGTGGGACAATGCATTCGAGGGCAAAATATGTTCTCGATCTCACCCCCGCGGGCGTGCTTCTCGTTCCGCTTCTCAAGGGCGGAGGCGGTGCCATATGACGCTCGCCGGAAAGGTAGCCGCGGAGCTCGAGGAGCTTCCGGCGTCGTCGGCAGTCTCGCTTCAGGTGGGTATAGACTACTATCTGGATGCAATAAGGGGCGTGGTGGACATATACGCCTCAAAGAGGGATGTCGAGATCATCTTTGTGACCTCGACAATCTCCTCTCAGGCTATATTAGACATTTTCAAGGCGCTTGAGATAGACTCGAGCAAGATCTTCTTTGTCGATTGCATTTCACATACAATGATGGGTTCAACAGTTCAGGATTCCCCCGCCCTGTTCGTCGAGAGTCCGACCATGCTGGAGACTATCATGCTGAAGACCGAGTACCTGTTGCGAAAGAGCAAGGTGAGCGAGAAGGTCGTGCTTCTCGATTCCGTCAATTCGCTCGGGATACACAATAGCAACTATGTCCTGTCAGAGTTTCTTCATATCTTCGTGAGCAGCCTTCAATCAAAAGGTGTCAATACATTGATACTCACCGTGATCGAGCACACGACGCCAGAGCTGAGCAATATGGTGAATCTCGTCTGCGATAGCGTCATAAGAGTCATAGAGGAGGAGTCAAAATGAGCCCGGCAATGGAGACGATCGGCATACCGGCTCTCGATCGATATCTGGGCGGCGGAATTCCAAAGGGCTTTACCATACTGGTTATGGGGCGTCCTGGCTCCGGAACCGAGTTTCTCGCGAAGCAGTTCGCCTCGGCCGGGGAGCTGCCAACCACATATTTCACCACGAGCGAGCGAGATGAGGATATCCTCTCGGTGATGAAGCAGCACGGTTGGAAGGCCAATCTGAAGATATTCAATATTGGAGCGAAATACTACGAGACGATTTTGGCCCGGAGGCTGGAGATATCGCGATACCGGCAGGAGGGGCTGAAATTTGAGGATATCGAGAAGTTCCGAGAGGAGGAGGCGGCATCCTATGAGATCAACTTCCTCACCTCTCTGTCATATGAGATATCAAAGCTTTCCACGCCCTTCAGGGTCGTAATTGATTCCCTCGATTTTTTCCTGGAGAACTACGACTCTGCGGAGGTGCTCTCCGCCCTCAGGACCATAAAGGGCCATACGCAGCACAGCGAGAGCCTGACGCTCATCACGCTCCTGAAGAATGTCCATGAGATGAAGGTTCAGAGCAGTATTGAGGACATCGCGGACATGATCCTGGAGCTCGAGAGGGAGATCGTCGATCACGAGGAGAGAAAGTACTTGGTCATTCAGAAGGTGCGGAATAACCCAAGCCTCGTAGGTAATCTCACCTGCAAATTTGGTCTTTCTGGCATCCAGCTTCAGACATAAAAGCCACCTCGACAATCAACGGATTTAGTTTCGTCAATTTTTCCTGCCTTTTCAGAAAGGCTTTTAAGCACGTTATCGGAATGAAATAACCCAGCAGGTATCGATTACCTGCAGGAGGACATAACCAATGAAGAAGTTATGGAGTTTGCGAAAGAAAGACGATGCAGTATCGCCAGTCATCGCAACCATTCTTATGGTGGCAATAACTGTCGTACTGGCCGCAGTGCTATATGTGATGGTTTTAGGTTTCAGTGGCGGCGGCGGCGAAAATTTGATCATTGGTCTTAACTATGAGACAACTGGTGACGGTCTCAGTTGGAAGATAAGTGTTGCGAATGTTGATGGAACTGCGACTGAATCAGAGTTATATGTGAGTATAGCATACGCAAACGGTACTCAGGCATCCAATGCCTTACTGAGCACTTACACCCCTGGAACCGCAGCTAGTGGCGTAACATACTATGAGATCGCTACTGGCGCAACTCTTATCGCTGGAGACTATTTCCTGCTGCTCAAGTCGACCTATCCAACTGGTACCACATTCCAGCTCGTTTCTGGTGATCAAGTCGCTGGCGGTATATCGGTCTAAGAGCATTTGCAGTGCAATCTGACTGCGAAAAAAACCCTTTACAATTTCTTCCTTTTTTCTTTTATTTTAACTACTAATTCCCGCATCTGCGTTTGTCGGACTTCCGCTTCTGCATCTGTCATCTTTTGCCGATGAAAATAATATGTAGTTGTCAGAGAGTCACTCGGACCAGATGGTAAAAGTCCTATCCGAGCCCGAAGCCGAACGATATGTAGTTGACATATTGAAGGTTCAAGGTCCATTGACAACAAGGGAGATCGAGTCTCTTGCGAGGCAGGAGGGCAAGCGATGCCCGGACGAGACCGTTCTCTTTCTCACGAAGTTAAAATCAAAAGGCATTATCAACGGAGCGATTTCACAGGAAAAGCGCGGCTGGATATGGTGGGTTTAGAACGGGACATCTTTGTGGACTATGACAGATGTTCCGGCCATTCTATCGGTATATTTCTGCCGCGGATCGGTGGTTTCCACGATCATTCCCACGAGGAAATCGATTATCAGAAACAGCGCGAAGACCTTTGTCAGATTTCTCATCATCATCTGATAGAGCTCCGCCCTGCCTTTGATTGAGACGACCCTGAGCCCCATGAGCAATTTTCCTATCGTGCAATGAACAGTGTATTCTAAAAATGAGGAATAGGCGAACCAGATAAAGCCTGAGATAAGTCCTCCAAGATACCATAGCGTTCCAACATTCCAGGCCAAGATAATCATGAAGATGCTCACGGGTACGAACACCAGTAAAACATCTATGACCGCCGCGAGAAAGCGCTTAAGCCAATGCCTCTGAAGGGTCAGATCATGGCTAAGCAGATCGAATGCTGTAGGCATATTCGCAGGCCGAGAGCGCTATCTTCTCAGGGATATTAAATTCCTTCATTAGTATTCTGCAAATGAAGCCACTCAGATCGCCCGTCTATCATCACAACTCAGCGATAAAGTACTCATCATCGTGGCTTGGTATCTAAGGAATCGACAACCTTATCAGATTTTCGCAGCTCACCTCGAAAAACGATTTTTTCAAATAGATCGTCTATACGTCTATCGATGATACCACTTCTTGCGCTCATAGAAGGGGAGGATGACCCCAAGAAGTGCACGGCTAGAAAGCTGGTAAGGCTTAAGCTGGTCAAATTGATCAAAAGTCCTCGGGGGATATCCAGAGGCGCGGTGGTGTTGAACCCACTTTCTGAGCGAGCGCTATCCAGAGTGGACCGAGACGTTGCACTCACCTCGGGTCTCGTGGTTCTCGACTGTTCCTGGAAACGTCTTGAAGAGTTCCCGATATCCAGAAGGGATCTAAGGCAGCGAGCTCTCCCCTATCTGATCGCAGCCAATCCCGTCAATTACGGACATCCCTGTACGCTGAGCAGTGCTGAGGCCTTCGCGGCTGCTCTATGGATCATGGGTGAGTTCGAACAGGCGAGCGAGGTCATGTCAAAATTCGGATGGGGGCACAGCTTTCTCACCTTGAACCTGGAGCTTCTGAATAGATACGCTGCGGCTGCAGATAGCTCAACTGTGGTGGAGATTCAAAAGGAGTACATTCATCATCCTCCGGGATAAGAATAAAACCGATAGAAAGAAAAAAGGGTATTATCCGAGGATGTTGTTTCCCCCTTTACCGTCCTTCGGAACTATCAGGGAGGGGGTGCGTCTATGGGAGAGGGATTAGAACATAAGGAGCTTGTTGCGCTTTGGTTGGAGTTCATGTCGGAAAAGGGGCGTCGCCATGAGCTCACGACTATTGCGGACCTCTTCCCCGATATTCGTACTCTGACGGTGGATTTCTCGCAGATAGAGAGATTCAATCCCGATCTGGCAGAATATTTCCTGGAGAATCCCATAGAGGCTATTCTGGCAGCAGAAGAGACGATCCAGGAGATCATCCCCCCAGAAAAGAAGGGCTTTGCAAGGATTCATTTCAGGGTTGAGAAGCTTCCGCGCGACACTAGAGTGGATATCCGTAAGATACGCGCGAAGCATCTGGGCAAGTTCCTCTCAGTGGAGGGGCTGATCAGAAAGGCGACGGAGGTTCGCCCGAGATTGGTTACCGCGAAATTTCAATGCATGCGGTGCGGCGCGTATGTATCGATCGAGCAGGATGGATTGCACTTCCAGGAGCCGCTTGAATGCGATCAGCAGCAGGGAGGTTGTGGCAGAGGAGCAGGGTCGACCAGATTCAGGCTGATCGTGGAGGAATCGATTTTTATCGATACGCAGAAAATAGAGATCCAGGAGTCTCCTGAAGGCCTGAGAGGCGGTGCCGAACCGCAGAGACTAGTGGCATACGCAGAGGACGACATAACCGGCAAGATATTTCCGGGCGATAGAGTGCTCCTCAATGGGACACTCAGGAGTGTCCAAAAAGGAAGTGCACAGAGGAGCACGCTGTTCGATATCAATCTCGAGCTGAACTCGGTCGAATTCGAAGAGCACGAATACGAAGAGGTGACGATAACCCCAGAGGAGGAGCAGGCCATACGCGAATTGGCTGCAAGCCCCGACATTTTCAAGAAGATCGCGGGATCGATCTCCCCTACCATCTATGGCTATCCGTTGGAGAAGGAGACACTCTCCCTCCAGCTTTTTGGCGGCATTCAGAAGGAAATGGACGATGGTACTCGTATCCGTGGTGATGTGCACATTCTCCTTGTCGGCGATCCTGGCGTGGCAAAGACGATGATCTTGAGATATATGTCAGATCTGGCCCCACGCGGCATCTACGCCTCTGGAAAATCGAGCACGGCCGCGGGTCTTACGGCTGCTGCAGTAAAGGACGAGTTCGGCGAGGGAAGATGGACACTCGAGGCGGGCGCGCTTGTCCTTGCGGATAAGGGCATCGCATGTGTGGATGAGCTGGACAAGATGTCCCCGCAAGACAGGTCGAGCATTCATGAATCGATGGAGCAGCAGACCGTTAGCGTGGCTAAGGCAGGCATAACAGCGACTTTGCAATCGAGATGCGCTGTCCTGGGCGCTGCCAACCCAAAATACGGGAGATTTGACGAGAGCCGGACAATTGCCGAGCAGATAGATCTCCCGCCCACCCTCCTGACGCGATTCGATGTGATATTTGCTATGACCGATCGGCCAAACCCAAAGGAGGACATAAAGGTCGCCAAGCACATACTCAGGGCTCATCGGAGAGGAGAGGTGCGAAGATACGAGAATACAGATCAGATAATAAGTGGCATTGATGGTGCTGCCATCATGGCTGATGTAGAGGCGCTTGTTCCGGTCATTGATAGAGAGCTTCTCAGGAAATATGTGGCCTTCAGCAAGAGGCTTGTACCGGTACTATCAGACGGCGCCATGAAGTCGTTAGAGGAATACTATGTCTCCATACGCAGTCTCGGCGAGAAAGCAGGATCGTCCGTCCCGATCACTGCGCGTCAGCTCGAGGCGCTGATCAGATTATCCGAGGCAAGTGCGAGGGTGCGGCTCTCTCAAATAGTCACAGAGGATGATGCAGCCCGTTCGATACGAATTGTCGAGTACTTCCTTCAAAAAGTGGCTTCAGAGGGCGGACGTCTTGATATCGACATAATCGCCACGGGCTACAGCAGGTCGCAGGTGGAGCATATCCAGATGCTCAGAAAGCTGGTGCGGGATCTATCAGACCCGGCGATAGGCGTCATGGAATCCGAACTTCTTCAGCGTGCGGAGTCTGAGGGCATTCCTCCTGAGAAGGCAAGGGCGCTGATCAAGAAGTTGAGCGATGCCGGAGAGCTCTACTCGCCGAGGCCCGGCTCTTATCGCCTGGCAACAGAGGAGCGCCTATGATCGTTCGGGTATACAGACGCGGCAAACAGATCGTCGTTGCGGCATGCGATAGGGAGCTTCTGGGCAAGACTTTCAAATCGGGAGAGCTTCGTCTGAATGTTTCTAAGCAGTTCTACGGAGAGGAGTTCGGCGGTGAGGAGAGACTTCTGGAAGCGCTCCAGAGCTGCACAACGGCAAACCTTGTCGGGAGGAAAACAGTCGAGCTGGCTATTCGTGCGGGCTTTATCGATAGAGCCGGTGTACTCTACATAGATGAGGTACCTCACGCACAACTTTTCAGATTTTAGGGGAGATATCCGGAAGCTTAAGATACCGCTGAGGTCTGATAGAGTATAGGTCTCATTGGAGAGGAGCTATGTTCTGTGTTGAGTGCGGGAAAGAGGGCGAGATATATGACGGGCTCTGCGCGGAGTGCTTTCTCGTTAAGAGGCAGTTCATCGATCTCCCCAAGACGCTCGATATCGTGGTCTGCAGCGAATGCTTTGCGGTGAAGATGGGCAAGATCTGGAATGATTCGCTCAGCCTCGAGAAGGCGACTCAGCTTTCGCTGGAAAATGTGCTGAAGAAAGATCGCGATGTGGTCGCAACATCTCTCAAGATCAGCATAGCTGAGCGTGATCCCCGAAATTATCTTGCAAAGGTCGAGGTGGAATATCAAGTCAGGGATCTCCGTGCTCAAAAGAGCTTTCAGGTGGAGGTCAGGCTACATAAGGGTACATGTCAGAAATGCAGTAGAAAGGCAGGACATTATTATGAGGCCATAATCCAAATTCGGGGCTCCAGTAGCCCCTCTCGCAAGAATTCCCTCTCGGGGGCGAGGGATCTGGTCCGTTCGAGAGTCGAGGAGCTGAGCCATCAGAACAGAGAGATATTCATATCGAAAGAGGAGAAACAGAAGGGCGGGTATGACATATACTTGAGTTCTGGTACCGCGGCTAGAATGCTCGCCCGCGAGCTGACGAAGCAGTTCAGAGCCTCCTCTAAGAGCTCAGCCTCGACTGTTGGGATGCGAGATGGTGAGGAGCTCAAGAGAATGACCTATCTGATAAGGCTCCCCGAATATCAGACAGGCGATTTACTGATCATGTCCGATCGGATCTATCTCCTTAAATCAACGGGGGAGAGCTCGCTGGTCCTGCTCGATCTAGAAACCTGGCAAGAGAGCAGCATTTCAAGGGGACGACTTCCAGTGTTCGATCTCCTGCAAAGAGAGAAATATACGAGTGAGGCGACTGTGGTTTCCGAGTCCGATAAGGAGCTGCAGCTACTCGATCCTGAGACCCTCAGGACGGTAGATGTAGTCAAACCCAAGGGATTCATGAGAGCTGCCGAAACGGTTACAATCGTGAAGACGAAAAACGGAATTTTCCTCCTGCCCTAATATCGATATTCTCCATCGGATATCGAAATACCTCGGAAAGGAAAGCATTAATTTGACGAATTCTTATCGCCCCACGGGGGATTCTCATAATCACTGATGCTCTCGTAAAGGAGGTAATTGTCGAGCTTTTGCGCAGGACGGTTACGCGTCTACCCGCGGACATTTTAAATGAGCTGAAGAATGCGATGAACAATGAGATCGAAGAGGTCCCCAAAATGCAGTTCACGGCCATTTTGGAGAATATCGATCTCGCGAAAAAGAGTGCAACCCCACTCTGTCAGGATACGGGCGTTACGATCTTCTATGTGAGTTTGCCTTCTTGTCTGGATATCAATGTTGAGACGGCGATTGTCGAGGGGGTCCGAACTGCAACCAAGGAGATACCTCTGAGACCGAATGCGGTGCATCCTCTGACACGCAAGAACCCCGGAGATAATGTCGGAAAGCACATGCCGTTTATCACTTACAAGGTGTGGGACAAGGACTATCTTGAGATAACGGTCATGACCAAGGGGGCGGGCTCGGAGAACATGAGCCAACTGGCGATGCTTACACCTTCACAGGGATTGAAGGGGGTGAAGGAGTTCGTCCTGAATGTGGTTCTCAAAGCTGGTGGCAAGCCCTGTCCTCCGATCGTTCTCGGCATTGGGATAGGAGGGTCAGCTGATATTGCAGCTAAGCTTTCAAAGGAGGCGCTGCTGAGGCCGATTGATAAACCAAACGAGGATCCCGAGATGGCAGCGCTCGAAGAACAGCTCAAAGAGGCATTGAATGATCTCGAGATCGGTCCCATGGGACTGGGCGGGAAAACAACCGTTCTGGGAGTGAATGCAGAATACGCCTACTGTCATACGGCAAGCCTTCCTGTCGCAGTCAATGTCCAATGCTGGGCAGCGCGAAGAGGGACCGCACAGATCTATCCCGATGGAAGTGTAAAGTATCCGACACATGAGGGGTGAGAGAGATGTCGATTAGACTGAAAACACCGATCAGCGAGGAGGAGATACGCAAGCTGCATGTCGGCGATATTGTTTACCTCGATGGCATTCTCTATACTGGGAGAGATGAGGTACATATACACGCTCTTGAGAAGGCTGAGAAAGGGGAGAAGCCGCCGGTTGAATTCAAGGAGATGGTCGTATATCATTGCGGTCCACTAATGAAGAAGGACGGCGAGGAGTGGACGCTTGTGGCTGCCGGTCCCACAACCTCATCTAGAATGAATTCCCTGGAGCCCAAATTCATAGAAATATTCCGACCGGCTATGATAATTGGAAAGGGCGGTATGTCCCAGCCGACAGTCGATGCAATGGTGAAATTCGGCGCTGTGTATCTGGCGATTACGGGCGGCGCGGCTGTTCTCGCCGCAAAAGGGATTAAGAAGGTGCATGGAGTCCATTGGTTTGAGCTGGGCATGCCCGAGGCTATCTGGGTATTAGAGGCGGAAAACTTCGGTCCCCTTACGGTCGCTATCGATTCTCACGGCAAGAGTCTGTTCGCGGATGTGAATGAGAAAGTGGAAGGGAATGTTGACAAGGTGAGGAAAAAGCTGGGCCTTGGCTAATCATTCGTCCTCTGCTTCTTCTTCCTCCTCAGCCTCTCCCTCTTCTTCTTCGAATACTGCCGGAGGCTTTTCTGGATATTGAAGCCCCTTCAATCGGAGATAAACCGCCATACCGAGGATCACAATTGTGATCAGGAATGCCAATGCCATCAATGAGTGTGCGAGATCCATGCCGGAAATGAAGCCTCCCAGAGCCTCTTTGACAAGTTCCAAATAAACATCACGTTGGGTGACATTCTCGGCAGTGATAACGATGCCCGAGGCAATGTAGGGGGCGAAGTCGGAAGATCTGACCACTATCGTATAGTTCCCCGGCGGCAATCCGGCAAACACATATTGTCCCTGCTCGTTTGTCAATGTATGGCGGCTTTCCGATGCTCCTGTTATGGTGACATTGCAGCCGGAAACAACCGCAAAGGTATCGGCGGACCTGATTATGCCCATGAGCTGTCCAGGTTTTGCGATTAGAACAATGTTCAGCTCATGGCTCTCTCCCCTCTCTATTATCACCCCATAGGTACTATTGATCTCATAGCCGGGCGCCGTTGTGATTACCGTATATGTGCCAGTTGGAACATCTTCTATTGAATAGCTTCCCTGTGATCCAGTGGATGCGGATAGACCAGTACCTATGATCTCCACCGTTGCGCCGTAAACCAGGATTGCTCCAGAGGTGACAGTACCAAAAAGCCTCCCTGGCATGCTCACCAGAGTGATATTAACATTTTGAGTTCTTTCGCCATTGATAACTATCACATTTGAGAAAAATCCTTCATAATACCCTTCTTGAGATGCGCCAACAGTATAGTTTCCTGCCGGGATATTTGGTATTTCATATGCCCCTCCAATGTCTGTCAATACTGAGTGTCGTACGGAATTTACGTACACGAAAACTTCCGCTTCCGGAATAGGAAGAAGGGTTTCTCCGAGAATAAATCCAGAAATTATGCCATAGGTATATTTCAGCTCAAAATCGCTCCAGTTAATGTCATCTACCGTTATTATCCAAATCGATTTATTTGAACGCTCATAACCAAATGCGTTTACTTCGATATCGTATTCGCCGATTGGAACCCCCTTTACGATATAACTGCCATCAGTTGAGCTCAATACAGCTGGAAGATGTATCTCGCCCGAAAGTGAATTACCTGAAATCTCAATAGTGGCATTAGAAATCGGCTGAAGTGTTTCTGCTGCTCTTATGGCGCCATACACCATGCCTGCAGTTAGAACCAGTTGAGTGTTGTTTGTCATGTTTACCTGTACTATGGCAATCCCCACTCCCTCTTTATAGCCCAGTTTCTTTGCAATGATGGTATAGGTATCTGCTGTTAGATTATCGATGAAACAGGTGCCATTCGGTCTGGTCAGCCAGTAGGATGTATTACCCACTATTGTCACATTAACATTTTCGAGAGGTCTGCCCGCCTCGTCGGTGACATTTACCAGTATGCTCCCATAATCTTGCTGTAATAAATGCGCTGCTGCGTTCTCTTCCGAATTAAGGGAATAGTTAATACTTGATACGAAAAAAATAATGGCTATTGCTATAGCCGCCATTTGCAAACTGGCTTTCCAATGGTGCATATATATTCACCCCTTTCAACATTGAAATGGAATAAAACACTTTTGTCCGCGTGATCGTCAACAAAATAAGGTATCAATTCCAAATATTTTAATAGTGCCAGACCATAGGGAAATGAATTACACGGTTCGGTAATTACATGATACAAAGGGCTATAGATAAGCGGACGAAGAGGGAGATACTGCGCTCTCTCGATCCGCTGATAGCCGACTGGTTTGATGGGCGCTTTTCCGATCTGACCGAACCGCAGGCGCTCGCAATACCCGCCATTGAGGCGAGAGAGAATGTCCTCATATCTTCTCCGACTGGCTCTGGGAAAACGCTCACGGCCTTCCTGTCCATACTCGATAGACTATACAAATTGCAGAAGAGGGGAGAGCTTGAGGATAGGATTTACGCTGTCTATATCTCTCCTCTGAAGGCACTAGCCAACGATATCAACAAGAATCTTCTGGCGCCATTGAGCGAATTGAGCGAATTAGCCAGATCCAGAGGAGAGCCAGAGCCTAAGATTCGGGTTGCGGTTCGAACGGGAGATACGAGCCCCCGGGAGAGGCAACGTCAGGCGACCAAACCACCTCACATCTTCATCACGACACCGGAATCGTTGGCGCTCGTCATATCCACACCGAAGTTCAGCGCCAAGTTTAACCAGGTGGAATATGCGATCGTCGATGAGATACACGAGATATGCGATTCCAAGCGGGGGGTGGCTCTCTCTCTCAACCTGGAACGCCTCCAAGCGAAGGTTCCACAAGCGATCGCCAGAATAGGCCTCTCCGCGACGCAGGCGCCGATTGAGGAGATAGGGAGATTTCTCGTCGGACACGATGGCTCCGACTGGCGAGATCTTACGATTGCGGAGATAGGGGAGCAGAAAGCACTAGACCTTTCTGTTCTTTGCCCTTCCGATGACATAACTGCCCTGCCCTTCGAGATAGTGAACTCTAAGATGTACGATCTTCTGAGCCAGCTCATATCCCCTCATCGCACCACGCTGATATTCACTAATACTCGTAGTGGAACGGAACAAGTCGTCTTCAAGCTGAAAGAGCGGGGAGTTTCTGCGATCGAGGCGCATCATGGCAGCATCAGCAAGGAGGGACGCATATCTGTCGAGAACGATCTGAAGGACGGAAAGCTCAAGGCAGTTGTATCCTCAACTTCTCTGGAGCTGGGTATTGATATCGGCCACATAGATCTCGTCTGCCAGATCGGCTCTCCGAAATCCGTCGCAAAGGGTCTGCAGAGGATAGGGCGTGCCGGTCACGATTATGGAAAGCCTTCTCGAGGAAGGCTGATCGTTTTCGATAACGACGATCTCATAGAGTGTGCTGTATTGTGCAGAGCGGCTCATCGGAAACATGTGGATAGAGTCAGTATCCCACGTGAAAGCCTCGATGTCTTGGCGCAGACGATAGTTGGTATGTCTCTCGAAAAGAGATGGGAAGCCGAGGAGGCATACGAGCTGATCAGACGTTCCTACTGCTATCACGCTCTCACCCGAGAGCGGTTCGAAAGCGTGCTGAGGTATCTCTCTGGTAAGGAGGATTTTCGTGGGATCTATTCCAAGATCTGGTATGATCAGGAAGAAAATATATTCGGAATGAAGCGCGGCTCTCGGCTGATCTTCTACCTCAACCAGGGAACCATTCCCGAGGAGAGCTCTTATAAGGTTCTCTCCGAGAAGGGTGCGCCGATCGGCGATCTCTCCGAGAAGTTCGTCGAGCGTCTTTCCAAGGGGGATATATTCGTATTGGGCGGTAAATCCTACGAGTTCATCAGGACGCGCGGGATGAGAGTTTTTGTCAAGCACGCACTCGGTCGGAAGCCCACGGTGCCCTCATGGACTGGCGAAATGCTCCCTCGGAGCTTTGATCTATCTGTTGAAGTGGGCAGGTTTCGACGCGAGCTCGATGCAAGGCTGAATAGCCATACCGATGAGGAGAACATCGATTGGCTGCGTCGAGAGTTCGATGTCGATGAGGGTTCAGCGCAATCGATTATTACATACTTCAAGGAGCAAAGGACGGCTCTTGGAATACCAACCGACGACACTTTGATAATCGAAGGATACAGAGATGAGGAGGGGAAATCGAACATCATATTTCACTTTCCTTTCGGAAGAAGGGTCAACGATGCTCTCAGCAGGGCATTTGCCTTCCGTATTTCGAACAAGTACGGATTCAACACCACTGTCTCAGTGACCGATGATTGCTTCATGATCACGCTTCCCAAAGAGATACCGCTCGATGAAGTCCCTTCTCTGATCAGCAGCGGCAATCTCGAATCGCTGCTTCGAAGCTCCCTGAAGGATACTGAGCTCATAGCGCAGAGATTCCGACACTGCGCAACGCGCAGCTTCATGATTCTCAAGAACTACCGGGGGAAGGAGCTTTCACTATCCCGACAGCAAAGCCGCTCTCAAAGGCTCTTGGAGGTGCTGAGAACGGTCGAAGATTTTCCAGTGGTTGTAGAGACGTATAACGAGATTCTGAATGAAGTCTTCGACCTCGAGCACGCGCGAGAGGTGCTCACGACCATTGAGGCTGATGAGAGAAAGATCACAACTATTGGGTACGGCGATGCACCTTCGCCTTTCTCCCATAATGTGCTTCTCGCCGGGATAAGCGACGTTGTGCTGATGGAAGACAGGAGCTCACTGCTGCGGCAGCTACATCGCAAAGTTCTCGCCAAGATTCTCGGTGCAGAAGCACTTGCAGAGTACACGTTCAGCGAGGAGAAGGTCGAGGCGCATTTCAGCGCTAAGATCGGAGATGTGAGGAACGAAAAGGAGCTGCTCGCGTTGCTCCGCCGAACTGGCCCATTGCACCTTTTCAAAGACAAGGGATTGAATGCATCTTCCCTCACCGGTTTGCCTCTGGAGCGCATCCGAAAGATGACCAAGAAGTTACTCGAGGAGGGAAAAATCAGATCCGTCTGGCTATCTGACGCTCACTGGATGACATCCGAGGAGAGAGACGAGCTCTCAATTGCGCTGGATCGGAGGGCAGTTCAATCCAAACTATCCGGGAAGATCCTGACATTTATCAAATCGCCGAAATCTCTGGCGAAGATATCCTCCGAATTCTCCCTGTCAAGAGAGGAGGCGATGGAAATCCTGCGCTCGTTGGAGCGAGACTTTCTCGCCGAGAGGGCATCATTCTCGAGTAACTCTTTTCGATGGAAGGCCACCTCCCCGGCATACGGCGATCGGGAGCACGCGCGAGAGAGAATAATCGAACGCCACCTCGGTGCGTTCGCCCCCTTAACCCTTCAGGAGATTGCTTATCACTTCAGGCTCAGCGAGGAGGAAACGAAGGAGACAATTTCCCTTCTCGAATCCCGCGGGAGGATAGTTTCAGGCCGATTCATAATAGGGGAGGATATTCAGTACATGCTCACCAACGATTATGTCTCACTCAGCAATGAAGGCAAAGAGGTATTCGACGAGGAGAATGTCAGACGATATCAGCTCTCGAAGCAGTTTGTGGGGATTAATTCGATCGACGAGTATTTCGAGAGATTTAGTGAAGCCGGAATGCTCTGCGATATCTTTCAGCGATATCCATCGATAAATCTGGATGAATGGATATTAAAACGTACATCTGGCCAGATACTTGTCGGTCGCTTTCTCCGGAGTAAGGTGCGATATGTGAGAGCGGAGGATGCAGCTTATTTCGTCTCTCTCTATCGCGAAGGAGATCCCTCGGATTTCGAGAACGCAATTCTGAGAAAGATAGATGAGCTGGATGGGGCTTCCATATTCGATCTTGAGCGGAAGATGGACGAGCCTCGTGAGCGGATAAAGGCGGCGATCGATAGGCTAGACCAAGATATGTTCGTCGTCCGAGAGTACATGGACGGAGAGGATTGGACCGGTATCAATGTCTATCACTCCTTCGAGCCCGAGAAGAGCACAACCGAATCCGAATCCGCCTTTTGGTTGATCAAGAATTTTCTCTTGGGCCATGGACCGGTATCGCTCTCCGCGATAAAATCCTACACCGCTCTAGATATTGACATTATTCTCTCAATATTGGACCGTCTGGAGGTTCGCAAGATATTGATAAGTCCGTCCGGCATTGAGCTCTACGCCCTGGAGGAGGATGTGGAGCGGTTGCGAAGCTTCAGCTCATCTCCGGATAGAATGCGAATTCTCTCTCTGTATGATCCTTTTCTTGAGACCCGTAGGATAGAGCTTCTGAGCCGATTTGGCGATGGCTGGTTTTTCCCAGTCATCAGAGATGGCGTGATAATTGGCATGACCGATGTATGGCCTTTGAGCAGTTGCATTGAGGTTCGTGACATAGCTCTGGATGAACCGTCTGAGGAGATGCTTGCCGAGTTCTTGGATGCGCTTGATCAGTTTGCATCCTTTTTCGTATCGTCGGGAATAGATGTCGTTCGAATTAGGTCAGCCTTCGGCATGGATGTATCCGAGTTGGATAAGCGCTTTTCGTCCGTCCTTACGAATGCTGGATATCGCATGATTAACGGCATGCTTGTGAAGGGAAAGGTGGTGGATGATCTCTTCGACGATACCGAGATTATCTCCTATATATTCTCAAAGCAGCATCTGAACGATGCGAAGCGATATGCTAATCTCACAACCGCCTTACGCATAATGGGCGGACTGAGAAGCGAAGTAGAGGGATTAATCCGTTCGAAGAGAATAAAGGGCGATTCTCGAATCACGAAGATGAAAGGCGTTTTCAGGGGAATAGGAATCCCCTCATACCTTATGTTCATGAATATGTCACATGCCGCGATCTATCGCGCTGCTAGAAACGCAGAAATTGATGATGAGATGCGCTTGATCCTGCAGATCATCTCCACTAATCCTCCGATCTCAAAAGATAGAATTCTCGAGCTTTCACCGCTAGGCCCCATCGCAACCTCCGAGGCCATTCGCAAATTATATCAAAAGACAATGATCGTTTTTAATTCCAATAGGAAATACAGAATGGTGGAGGATGCCGATCTTACCCCTTTCGAGGCGAGAAAAGCCGTCGTGAAACAGGCTTTTGATATGTTCAACTTCTTTTCGGCAGAAGGGCTAGCTCATTATCTCCGCCATAGCTTCAGCATGCGTGATCTCCGCAAGGTGCTGCGGCAGCTGGAGGAAGAGGGATATCTCTCGAAAGGCTATCTGCGAGTGAACGATGAAACATTATACTGGATCATAAAGCCTGATCTTCGGAGGCTGAGGCGGTTGAAATTCCAAGATGAGTTCGTGCTTTCGTCTCAGGACCGTCTTGCAACTTATTTGAGGGATGTCGTGAAGATCAGATATGGTGATGCAGATCAGTATCTGATCTTCGACGGCACACATTGTTGTGGCAAGTTCAGGGCAAGGATCGATAGGCATGAAATAGAAATCTGGGAGTTCGAGGGTGATGTTCGCGCCCGGGAGATTCTCCGAGCATTTTCATCGAGGATAGGACGAGCAATTCACCAAGAGGATAAAAAACGACTCAGCGAATGGGAGATCTCGGACTTCTTCGAAAGGACTCATCTCTTCGCCCGAGAGGATTAAATCTTCTGGATTTTCATTGCCGCGAAAAATCGGCTATCTATCTGCTTCTATAGCTCTTCTGGCAACTTTTTCTCTGAACTTTTTTGATTTTTCTATGCTCTCGTTCGAAATGAAGAGAGTGTTTCTGTCCAGATTTAAAGTCTTTTTACTCCAGACGAGCATGGAAGGGCCTTCTAGGCTGTGCTCTGACTTCCGGAAAATATTGCCACAGAAATAGCAACAGTCCCAAAAAACGGGAATCTCCCTGAGGCATGAGGGACAGTTTTTCATCGGATATTTCTTTTCTTTCATCCCATCGCCAGCAAACTCTCATGAGCCTCTAACGCGCTCTTCATGTTGATAGAGAGATGCCATTATAAAGATAACCAGAATGACGACTTTCTCACAAACCGTAAATCTGCCTGCTCGATCGGGATCTTTCCTGCTGGTTTTCATTGGCTGCTATCCGAATCGTTAATTATTTATCGCCGGAGTCTCGTAGAGACCAGTACGCTGAAAGCGGAGGCAGATAAATTTGCCTGGCCCACCCTCTGGAAGAATTTGTCCAATATGTGATTCTCTCATAGATAGGGGTGACAAGAAGTGCTCCTTCTGCGGAACGGATCTGAGCATTTTCGAGGTGGAGATAGAAGAGGCTTTCAAGGAGGAGGAGCGCCTAGTCGAGGAAACTTTTTCCGAGCTGGTGGGCGAGGCGAAAGAAGAGAAGATCGAAGAACAGAAAGAGATCGAAGAGGAGCAGCCGGATGCAATTGAAGCTGCGGAGCCGACGGTCGAAGAGGAGGCGGAAGGAGCGAAGGAGCCTGCCGTCGAGGAGGCCGAATTGGCTTTTGAATGTCCTGCCTGCGGAGGAACGGTTTCGGAAAGCGATAAAACCTGTCCTAATTGCGGAGCGATATTTACCGAGGAGGAGGCGCATTTTGAATGTCCAGCATGCAACGCGCTTGTCAGCGCTAATGCGATGAGATGTCCCGGATGTGGAGCACTTTTCATCGAAGAAGAGCTTGCCGCGGAATCACCTGAGATCGAGCAGGTAGCCGAGGCTCACGGACCAGAAATGGCTGCGGAACCCTCTGGCGCCTCTCTCGAAGAAGCGAAGGAGGCCGTCTCAGTCGCTACGGAAGAAGAGGGCGCTCTGAAGCAAACGATTGCTGCTGCTAAAGAGAAACGTGAGAGAGAGACAATCGCAAGAGCACGCGCAGCAGAGGTTGCGAATGAAAAGGAAACTCCTAAGGTGAAGGGATTGTTCAAGGGATTTGGCTTTTTCAAGGAACTTTTCTCTCGTGAAGGTGAACCCGAAATTGAGAAGCCTGTGCCCGAGAAATCTATCCCAGCTAAACAGAAGCCAAAGGAAGGATTAGCAAGAATCTCTCTGAAAAAACCCTCAATATCACCAGCCGATGAAGCCGCAGCAGAGATCAGCGTCCCAAAGCCTGAGTTGAGGAGAGAAATTCCGAAGGAGCCAAGGGAGCAGGGTAAGGCGCTCGCGAAGATTGTCGCAGAGGTTAGAGCCCTCCTTAGCCTCGCAAAAGAAAGAGATATCGATATCGAAGAGAGCGAGCAGCTGATCGATCGCGCTATTATGGCGGGTAGGGAGAGGCACTTTATCCAGGCGCTTGAGTCCGTCTCCGAGAGCGAGCAGAAACTGCATGATCAGTTCGCCGAGTATTTGCAGTCGCTCGTGGCTTCTCTGAAGGAGGAATGCGCGGTCGCCAAGAAGCTCGGAGGAACTCCGTCGAGAGCCAAAGTATTCCTCAAAGAAGCGACTCGAGCTGCAGCCGCTCTGGATTTCCAAGCGGCTCTTGTGTTCACGAATAAGGCAAAGAGCGAATTGAAACCAATTACTGGTCGCTACAATGAGACCAGGAATGCCCTGGAGAGGTTCAAGAGGCTTATCAGGGATGCGAGGGTGATCGGTATTGATAGAGAGCCTCATATGAAAACTCTGGAGGAGGCCAAGAGCGCTTTCGAATCTCTCGACTTCGAAAGTGCGGAGAAACTGATAAGAGAATCCACAGAGGAAGTGATCGCTCAGATCCCGGAGAAGATGAGCAACGAAATAGAAAAGGCGAAGCAGATGCTGATCGAAGCAAAGATACGGACAGAGAAGAGCATCTCCCCGCAGATCACAATCCTCAAGTCGGTCAGATGGGCGCTGAAAGAAGAAAAGTATCTCGATGCGCTGGCCGAAATGAAGCGCTTCAAGAAAGAGATGAAGACGCTTCTCAGCTGAACTTGATAGTCTCCAACTCCCTTTCCAGGATGGAAAGATCCTGCGGTCTCAGCGTTCCAGGGCTTGCCGAGATCATCAGGATCGAATTGCTCTCGGAGAATTCATCTATCAACCTTCTTATGAATCGCAAGACGCCCTCGAAGCTCGTGTTGCTGATGAGATATTGAAGTCCGTCGATCAGGAGTATACCGTTCTCGTGCCGCGCCCTGAACTCCTCGGTCACATGCATTATCATCTCTAGACTCGGAGGAATAGTCTTCTCTATCTTGCTCTCCTTATCGGTCAGCCAGAGAATCTCTGCTGCGGTGCCAAACTTCTCCCTCACCTGGCCGGGATTCATTCTCGTTATCTCGAGCCCCTTGTACCCCTCCTCAATCTTCTTCAGAAGCAATCGGTTGCTCTGAATCGGACGATCCTCCTCGATCAGGTAGCTGTGTCCCGGCTTTATCTCCACTTCGAAAGGCAGTCCTTCCTTATCCTCCTGAGAGGCAATCGTGGGCAACAAGACCTCCTTTGTCAGCTGCAGATCAATATCCAGCTTCATCACGGTCGAGAAGGCTATCAATCTATTCAATGCGGCCTCCAGCTCTCTCACATTGGTCTGGACCTTCTCGGCAATATATTCCAGAACCGAATCGGGCATCTTCTCCGCTCTGCTCTCCATTTTCTTCTTCAAGATAGCAATTCTTGTCTGCTTATCCGGCGGCTGAATATCGGCTATCAGCCCACCCTGAACCTTCACCGTAAGTCGCTCATTGAGCCGCGGTATTTCTCTCGGGAGTCTATCGCTAGCAACAACAACCTGCCCCCCGTTCCGCATCGTCTCCTCCAGTAGGTAGAGAAGCTCCTCCTGCGTCATCTCCTTCCCGGCAACGAATTGAAAATCATCTATCAGGAGCGCCTTCCTTTTTCTAAATCGGTCTCTGAACTCCGAGACGGTGTTGCTGTTCAATGCGTGCTCCAGATCTTCAGCGAACTTCTCGGAAGAGATGTAGACAACCTCTCTATCCGAGCTGGTATCTATAATGAATTTCGCGATCGAGCTGATCAGATGGGTCTTACCCATTCCGCTCTTTCCGTAGATATAGAGCGGATTGTATGCCTTATCAGGCGCACGAGCTACTGCCAATGCTGCTGCATACGCGAATTTAGAGTTGGTGCCCACCACGAAATTATCGAAAATCATGTCTTCGGGGATTCTCAATTCAATGGCTTCCTGCTCAGACTCCTGGCATTTGGGACATACGCCTTTTCCATCTAGAATTCCTCCGCACTTATCGCAAATGAGCGTCTCCTTTGCCGGGACCTTTCCGCTCTGGTACTGCAAGATCAGCTCATAGAGATCTGCGACCTTCTCTTCCCTCTTCTTCTTCTTGATATCCTCTTCGATCTTTCTCTCGGCTTTTTTTGTCTTTTGGATTCTACTCTTAATGTTCTCTTTCAGGACTTCTATCTCTTCCTTGATCTCCACGAGCTGCTCTGGATCGTTCAATTTACTCTTCAGCCTTGTGATTTCATCATCAAGGCCCACACGGGGCAGGTTATCCAGCAGATTCTCAAGCTTTTTCAGCTCATCGATCTTCTCCTGATATTTCGCGAGCTCCTTTTTCGCCACTACTCTATTCGTCCTGAATATCTTCTCGAGCTCATCGACGGAGTATCCTTGATGCCGGATTTTCTGGATCTCTTCCCAGATCGGATCCTCCGTGAGGGTGGCTTCTCTTAAGTCGGGTTCGACCTTCTTCGCAAATCCCTTCTTTGGCTTGGCCTTTTTCTCCGCAGGTTTGGATATCTGCGCTTCGAACTCCGCGGCTCCAACCAGTTTTGCATCAGGGAATCTCCTATCGAATTCCTCCTTCGGTACACGGCTGTGCAGTTCGATGAGAGATAGCTTATCCTGAGAGTCCTCCCAGATAAACCTCAGCGACTTTTCCCCCGCATAAATGCGTCTGATCCTTCTGGGTTCGGCTTTCTCAAACTGATAGATCGACATCGCTGGCACTCCCTGATCTATCACCAGATAGCCAGTGGAATTCATTGTGTTCTTCTTCAATATGACTTTGATATAGCCATTGAAAGAGTATTGTTTGATGTCGTTCAGAATATTCTTGAGGACCTCAACTCCTCCTCTAGCTGTCTTTACAACAATACCCTCTGGTATTCGGAGCTCTGAAGCCAAGTTGGAAGCCTCGCTCGACTATCTCGCTTTACTCATAAATTCTTTTTCCGATAGGTTTCACGCTCTGGTTCTGTTGCGTTAACGGGACTCGCCCGTTATGGCGATTAATTGCAACTCACTCCATTCGCCTCTTCCCTTACGCCTTCGATGAGGGCGCAGAGGGGAATCACGGGGTCATGCTGAAGCGCGTCGAGGCTGAACCGTAAGCCTCCAACCATCTCTTTCGAGATAGCCGTTTGCAGCAGATTGATGCCGGCATTGATATGCCGATCCATTTGCCA
>Ga0209986_10000805_pt1 | contig 30825 bp, 19 predicted proteins | sample BlataG_FD_183168 | JGI IMG/M metagenome (GOLD analysis project Ga0209986, IMG submission 183168) | Deep subsurface microbial communities from Black Sea to uncover new lineages of life (NeLLi) - Black_00105 metaG (SPAdes) (version 2) | ecosystem: Environmental > Aquatic > Marine > Oceanic >...
GACATTTTATCTGCCTTTCTTCTATACCCTAAGATTCAAAAAAACTCTGTAAATCCTCACTATTAAGGATGCAAAATCCTATATCTCATTATCGTCCAAAAACACGTCCACTTAAACTTACTGTCACACATTTGCCGGGACGTTCATACATCTGAACAATCAACATCCCGGCTGCCAAATTCTCTGGTCCTATAACGCCTCAGCAGAGCCAACGGCCTTGCCTGGCGAGGTAATCTGCGACAGATTTTGTTTATAATAATCGCCGTAACGCTCGAAATACTCACCATATTGCACCATATCGCCGCCGGCGTGCCTGTAAAAAGTCCTCATCAGGTATTCATAGTACCGCCGCTCCTTCAAAGCAGCGTCGCTTATAGCCGCAATTTGCGGACACAACACTTCCATCGGATAAATCGAAACCATTTCATTGAGCACCACCGCCATAATCTCATTTCGTGCCCTGTAATTATGTGAACTGCTCGTGGCTACCCGCCTGTAGAAATACGTCGAATGGTCGTCAACACGCATAAAACTTATCTTCAACGCATTTCTGCACAAAAACACAAAATCCTCAACGCAATCCACGTCATCGTACGTCCCCACCTTATCAAAGAGCGCCCTTTTCTTCACGCTCCCTGGATTTGGAATGGGCCCATATCCCTTGTCAAAGAGAAAGGCCGCAAGAGAGCTGTTATCTGAAAAATCCGGATAGTCCCACCGCCGGCCTGTGATATTGCCGTTCTGGTCCACAAGTTCAATCCAGCCCGGATAGAAAAAGTCTATCTCGGGGTACTTCAGCACACAGGCAGCCATTTTTTCAATATAACTCGGCTCGATGAAATCATCCGAATCGACACACAAAAGATATTCCCCCCCGGCCTCCATAATCGCCCGGTTCCTTGCCGAGGCACAATTTCTGTGCGGGGTATGGATATACCGAATCCTGCTGTCCGAATAGGACCCAATCAGCTCCGCAGTGCCGTCCGTGCTGCCGTCGTCAACTATCAACAGCTCAAAATTCTGATAGGTCTGAGCCAACACCGAATCAATGGCCTGCCTGATAAACCTTTCAGCGTTATACGTTACCATTTCAACGCAAATCAATGGCTGCCGCCTCCCCACGGCCTTGTGCCTTCCAATAAGCTCAAAAAGCTTATCGAATTGTATGTCCACGTGGCTACAAAGCCACAGCACAGCATCCTCACGCCCCCACTTGTCCGCGCCGTCAGGCCAATTCACACCTTCCAACATTCCATTTTCGTACAGCTTTGCAAGTATCGCAAAATACTGCTCGACATCCTCGTGCTTCTTCCTCGCCGCAGTAACTTCCTGGCGGAACAACCGCTCGAAACTCTGATTGTTCCCACCGGCCAAAACACCGCACCTTCTTTTCAGGGCGTTTATCCTCGCCTTGACCCTCGACATTATGCTGACGTTGATTTTATTGGGCGAATGGCACAGCGAGCTTGATAATTCCCTGTAAAGGTACAGACAATCGCTCACAAACTTCAAACCGCTCACTTCCTCCATCTTGTAAACAATATCAATGTCCTCGGCATACAGTATATTCTCGTCGTATCCGGAGGTCTTGAGATAATCCCGCAATTTGAAGGTCTTGAAGTGACTGACCACGTTTGCGTCAAGCGTGGTCCTGCCCGGAGGTATCTCAGCACAGAACCCGATTTTCTTCTGTGTAAGGTCCTCGCCACAGAACGCAAATTGCGAATATATCAGCCCGCAATCAGGCAGCTCAACGTGCCAATTGTACATCGTCTCGACGGCCTGCGGCACAAGGCAATCATCACTGTCCAGGATACCAAAATAATCAGACCGCACGTTCGCAATACCGGCCTTCAAGGCCGCCGTGTAGCCGCGATTGCTTTGATGCTGAATCAACCTGATGCGCCTGTCACCAAGATACCGCTTGATTATTTCCAAAGAGCCATCCGTCGAACCATCTTCAACAATAATCAACTCCCAGTCACTGAACGTTTGGTTCATGACTGATTCTATGGCCTGGCCAATGTATTTGGCGTTGTTGTAATTGGCCATTACGATAGAGAATTTCGGCTTTCCACAGGACACCCCCGCCAGGGGCCCCAGGGGCTTGCGGTGCAAATTACGCTGCTCATAGTCATATTCACCGGCATTAACAGTACCGGCTGCTGTCTCTCCGTAAGTCCGCTTAGGGACGCCTTGCGGCGGAGTCCCTATGACTGCGGCCGCTTCGCCGGTACCTTTGAAATACAGCTCCACCTCCTGATGGCAGGAATTGGGAACAAAACCCGAATACCGTTTGACATCTATTCTCCTGCCGTTCTCAAACATTTGTGCCAGCTTGTCCGCAGAGTAATTCTGGTTGCCGCCCACACGATTATCCCAGACCGTCTGGACCATATTGACCGGAGCACAGAAGGCCGCAGAATGTTCAAAACAAAGAAGACAGCTTCTGGTACGGCGATATAGATGAGAATTACTTGCCATCGCCCCTTCAAGGGTATTGGGATTGCTGAATTGGGCCCCTTTGAACAATCCCAGAATATCAGCAGTGCGGTATATGGAACTTGATACTTCGAGCGGATAGCCGAAGTCGTACTCCGCCCGTGTCCAGTCGTATTTCAATATCTCGCTATCGACCTGCCGGAAGCTTGGTACGCTCTGCTCGGCATCGCGGGCGTAGCAATAGTCCGTGTTCGGGCCCAATCTTAGCGAAAAACCAATTGCATCGTTGTTCTGCTGCAGACTTTTGACGATATCGGCAGAATGAAAATCCCTCACAAATAAATTATCATCAACAAGAAACAGCACATACTCAAACCCGCTTACAACATCCAGCACCTGTTCCTTGAAATTGGCCTCTTCAACGAATGATATATTATAGAACTCTTCTTTGAGCTTATTATACTGGAAGCCGTGCAGCTTGCTTGAGGCCTTATACAATACACATAATTCTATTCGGCTGATGTCACCGCAATGCAAAAACAAGGACTCTATGGTGCCTTCAAGCTGCATAGCCCGGTCTTTGCTGAATATCACCCCTGCTAGGTTGTTATTCATATATTTGTTCATAAGCTCTCAACAAATTCGAACGCCTTGATTATGTTCAACAGTCTATTCACATAGGTATGATGCTCCCTGACTATTTCCTGCTGCTCATAAATCATATCTCTGTATCTATCGAACGGCAGACTAAGCGTATTATCGATGATTTCTTCGATACTCCCGCCCTTAACAGTGCAGCCGTTAAATACATCGTCGAACTTCTGTACATTTGATACGCCGAGCTGACCGTATGAAATATTCTTCCACATCCTACAGGCAAGATAATTGTTTTCCACCTGCCAGCGGCCGGCAATGGCCGGAGCAATTAGTGAATGACGAATATATTTAATATGCAGCGAATCCGAAATATCGTGTAAATGAATAAATCTTATGTCCCTTTCTTCAAGAACGTCATTTAGGATTTCCATCTCGTTAATATTGCCCCGCCCCAATCCGTCGTTCCATATACTTCCGACCCAAAAAACAATGTTGCTGGACTTCTCGAGTATTGGCTCTTCGAATTCATCCCCGAGTAAATCCGTCGCCCAGGGCTGAAACAAAGTGCGGGTTTTACTATCGAAAAATGTTACCAGGCCCCACCTTTGGTCGGCCTGCTCGGCTGAATTTGTATATGTTTGAAGCCGGATACTTCTTGATGGTTCAATTTTTCGATGAATATCATCCGAACAATTATGCAGACAATAATATACCCCCTCCTTAATCGGCAGATTGGAACTTGAAACGTCAACGGATATAACCAAGTCACCTCTTTCTATTATACCCTCGTCCTCCGCACGGTCATCCACCAGAACAACACTCGCGTCCAGCTTCTCCAGGGTACTGAAAAAATGATGGTAAATATAAGCATGAGTATGTTTTTGCGTTTTCAGCCCCCATATAACTACTTTATTGAACTTCTTGATTTTCCGCCGAAAGGCGTCCTGCGGACTGCGCAAATTCATTTCGTAACGATTGCGGTCGGTTTTGTTTTGCGTCCTCTTCAAAGCTGCAAATCCCCTGTTTGCTCGCCTCAGGTTCTCGGTAACTTCAGAACAAACTGCGCCTCCTTCACGAAGCTCCCCAACGCCGGTTTCCACGGCATAACCATTAACGGTACTGACAGAACCACCTCTCACCGAACAAACCGCCGGGACAGCCACGCGCTGCCCCTGCCGGCTCAGATGAACAAGAAAATCCAGTGCCGGCTCAAAGTCAGGCGATAACTTTACCACTGCTGTCGCCGCCTTTTCCGCCAATGCCTTATCCCCACACTTGTCCGCCGCTCTGGCCAAATACCACAAAACCTGCTCGTGGTCACAAAACGACGCAACGGCCTGCATGAATCTTGACTTTGCCTCTTCGAAAAGACCCTCCTGAAAACACGCAAGCCCGTGCCAGAAACTCTCGATACTCGAATCAATTCTCTCCAAATCGGCCGGCACATTAAATGCCTCGAAAAACTCCTCCTGCCAGAGCAAACGTCTCGGCCGTGGTATCTCTGTGGGAACCAAGTGCTTCCATCGCTCCTGAAACAGTTCAATATCGTAGCCGCTGGTATCGGCCTTCGCTCGCTTCTGTGCATCAAGAACATTATTATGAGCGACAAAAGATTCCGGCAAGGGAATCAGCTGCTTACCTTTTTCATACAGCTTGCAGCACAAATCACTATCGGCGAAGTAGAACCGATACGCTTCGTCCAGCCCTCCAACCTCCCTGAAATGGTCCAGCCGCACCAGACCATAATTCATTAACAGTCTCGGCCCATAAGTAAAATCGATGCCAAACTTATCCCACTCGGGCCTTGTTTGATAGGCATTTTTGTAGAAGAAGATGCCCCCTGCCACCTCGTCTCTTTGCTTGTTCAGCAGCCTAAATGCTTTTGAAACGCAACCTTTAGCGAATACGATGTCATCGCTGGCGTACATCGCCCACTTGACATTGGTCATTGAAAAACCGAAATTATACAGTTGCGGCCACGAATGCCTGCCCTGCCCAAGCCATTCTGACTCACTATAGACCTTTATAACATTATGTTTGCGCAATACATCCAATGTGTTATCACGAGAGCCGCCTTCGACTACAATTAACTCATAAACTACACCCCTTGCTGCTTCTTTCAAGCTGGTGAGTGTCTGGTCAAGCAGTTCTGCCCGGTCCCTGGTACAAATTACAATGCTGACATCATATTCTGCATATAAACAATCCGGGTCTTGCGTCTTCGATTCGGCCTTATGGATAAAAATGTCTTCCTGCTCTTCTGAGGATTCCAGTCTGTTTGCCAAGAGTGCCGATTCTTCGCCGATATAGTTAACCCGGACTGATTTTTTTCCCAAAAAATCAAGGAGACAACGACACAAAACATCACCTGGTATTGTGTCTTTGTACGCCCTATCGTTTTCCTTAAGGTCTCTTTTGTGATATTCTGAAATCATTCTCCCTAAATGAATCCACGGATTATTATCAGGATTTGCATTAGAATTCTCATTAATTTTCCCAAGTAAATATTCAAAACATTTTTCCGCCAAGAAAATCCATTGTTCATTGTCCCAATTGAATGAGTGCTTAATGTGATATGCAAATGGAGTAACAAATTTCTTTATTTGAAATCCCTCCAACGCCGGAATTAACAGTGCCCAATAGTCCCACCAGGGCACCCCCATACAAAAGTCGGACTTCGGGAAACACGATATCAACGATTTATGAAAAAAGAAAAAGTCAAATCCATCTTCATAAACTTCGCCCCTTAAGACCTCCAGCGAATCAATTTCGACTCTCGAGGCATAAACGAGCGCATTTCTCGCCTGGCTCTGAATAAAGGAAATAATACCCTTATCACCAATCAGAAAGATATCTGAATTTACAATCCCGCAAAATTCACAATCATTTTCCTGAAAATACTCCAGAAATTCGTCGAAATATATGAAGGGCTTGCCAAAGGTATTTCTTGCATCCCGCTTTGCCTGGACAAACTTAACATCGGGAAACGACTCCTGAAGTATATTGATTTCCTCCCCGCAATTTAGCGAAACAACGTCAAAGCCAAGTTTCGTCCAGCTTTCTATTGCCTTTGCCTGCTTCTTCAGATTTTTGGGGGCTATACTCGTGGCAATAGTTAACTGACTATTTCTCTGCGCTTCGAAATCCATCTGACGTTCGACATTCTGTGCGGTTTCTTTTTGTTGTATAACTTCCTTTTGTTGTGCAACTTCTCTTTTCTCTTTTGAAGGCCTCAAAGCACTTTGCGAACCTGCTGATGTGTTATTGGCATAAGTGATTCGCAGTGTTTTTTTCTCCAAGAACCCAAGAATACAGGGAACAATAATCTCCATTGACATCTTGTTTTCGTCCCCTATGCCTTTTTCTTTAAGATACCGATGGTGATGAGCTGAAAACATTCTTCCCAAAAGAGCCCACGGGTTATTACCCGGGTCTGAATAGAAGTTGACTTCGATTTTCTTCTGTAAATACCCGAAGAACTTTTTGGCCAAAGCACCCCATTCTTCTGTGTCCCATTCGCATAAGTGTTTAATGTGGTATGCAAAAGGTGAAATGAGTTGCTTTATTGAAAATCCCTCTAAAACTGCGATTGTCGGCAGCCAGTAATCCCACCAGGGCTTTCCTATACAGAAGTCGGATTTTGGAAAACACGATATTAAGGAACTGTCGAAAAAGAAAAAGTCAAATCCTGTTTTACAAACCTGGCCTCTCAAATCTTCCAATGAATCGACTTCTATCCTGTGTCCGTAAACAAGAGAATCCTTTGCCTGGCTCCGAATAAAGGAGACAATATCTTCATCTCCGAACAGATGGATATCCGAATTTACAATCCCGCAAACTTCGGCTCCGGTGTTTTGGAAATATTTCAGAAATTCATCAAGATATACAAAAGGTTTGCCAAAGGTATCTTTTGCATCCCGCTTTGCCTGGATAAACTTAACATCGGGAAATGAACCCTGCAGTATCTCAATTTCTTCCCTGCAATTTATAGAAACAACATCCAGGCCAAGCTTTACCCAGCTATCTATTGCTTTTATTTGCCTATCAATTTTGTCTGGAGCTATACTCGTGGCAACGGTCAGCTTGGTTTTCGCCGATAGTATATTATTACCTTTTTTGTAACTATTTGTTTTATTGACAGTAACAATTTCTACTTTGCTTGTATCCAGGAGCCTGTCGAAAGGTTTCCATTTCGGCCCAGCCGCTGCTGGGTTCCACATCAAGGCCGCTTGAGCAAAGACCCTCGGCTTTTCCGAACGGCTCGCGAAACTCTGACGGAGAGCTTCGGCAATAGCCTCGGGCGCAACATCTCTGATACAATGGGGCTTTTCATACCTGCACGTCCAGTCGCAGCCGAAACACTCCAAAGGCAAACAGGTGACTGAAGTCAGTTGAGAATACGGCATAAAGCGTCCGAAATACCCCCCTCCTAACAGAATAACGTTAGGGATTCCTACCGCACACGAGATATGTGCCAGGCCTGTCTCTGCTCCGACAGCCAGCCTGCAGCGCTTGAGTATTGCCGCAGACTGACGGATGGTTGTTTTACCACTTAAATTAACTGTCTCAACTCCAATATCATCTAAATTTCTTTGGTTAATACTGCAGTCCTCCTCAGCACCCAATGCAATAACTTTCAATCGATTCTTTTTACAGAATTCAGATAAGGCCTCACCATATTTCTCATACAGCCGTACCTCATGTTGTGCGCCGGCGAACAGCGCAATTGTTTTGTCCGGATTCAGATTATTTTCTCTAAAGAATTTCTCTGCAAACTTCTCATCTTCCGGTGTTATCCAAACTATCGGTTGTAAGGCTTCTACATTAATATCTAATCCTTTTAAGAAATCTTTGTGCCGTTCAAGCTCCGGTTTATGTTCGCCGGTGCTTGGTAATAACTTAGTGTAAAATTGGTCGTATTTGCATTTGATTTCGGCCGGCATATTGTTGCAATTGCCCTTTAGCGCAACCGACTGTTTGGCGCCGCAGTTCAGCGAAAAGACGTCCGTCAATTGTTCGCGAGAATATACCGAGTTCAAAACCAAATCAGGCTTTAACGTCTCGAGGCGTTTTATAATCTCTTGCCTGTACGGAGCATCTTTCAAGACCCGCTTTCTGTTAAAAACTATAGTATCGTCTACAAACCGACAGGTTTCGTATAACTGTGCAATATGCTCCTGGCAGAGAACGGCTATCTTGGCATCTCTAAACTTTTCACGAATATGCGGCAGCATCGATGCGGCAAGAACATTGTCGCCAATCGAATCCGTGCGGACCCAAAGAATATTCTTTACCTCTGATTCAACTACTTCTTGCTGTGGAGTAAATTTTGCGATACAGAAACCAAATTTCTCCTCTGAATGAACTATCAGTTCGAATCGGTCGTCTTCCTGTATCTGCTTGAAACTACGGTGGTGTTTGACATGATAAATATCATCCAAGGCTATATGGCATTCACCCTGCAGATTATCTATCAGGTAGTTGAATTCGATGTTTCCCATATGTCCGCCGCTGTCGAGAAGCACAAAATCAGGCTTGAAATCAAATACTTCGAGACTCTTGTAAAGAAGATTGTCGGGTACATTCGGGAAATTTGTCTCCTTGTAATATTCCTCAACTCTGTCCTGCTCCTTATGATCAACGAAAATACCATCATATTCGACATCTGTTATTGCCCGGCGGGCTATTTCTTCGCGACTCGGCAGCATTGACCTCGACACTGAGAGGCCGTTAAGAGCATGAACTTCTATATTATTTTCCTGGAAATAGTTTTTCGCTTTGGCGTAACATTCCGGATTGACCTCAATGCTGCAGAAAACCGCATCGTTAATGTCGAGCTCTTTTAGTGCGTTGGCAATAATAGTAGTGGTTCCGGAACCGAGATACGTTCCCGTTTCGATAATCTTTCTTGGCCGGATAGCCGAAAACAGTTCTCGAATCCTTGCTCCAAATAACGATTCGGTATCAACTTTCACCCCGGTTTTCACATAATCTGCGGCCACTCTGACGCGCTTATCTTTTCTTTCTGAAAGCTCAGGGGTTTGCTCATCACCACGGTTTGTCCGGATGATGGGTTTTATATGTTTCCAAACAGTTTCGCAGAACTTTTCCCAGTTATGATTGTGTTCGATTATTTTTCTGTTCTCAGCTTGCAGAATCCTTAATCGCTCATGGTCTGTTTGCTGGGCTTTTTGCAAAACCTGGAGGTTTTGTTCTTCTTGTGATAATGATAATAAGAAAAATGATGGATAATAGTAGCCACACTGGGGCGTAGTGATAGGTATTAATCCCAAAGCCATGCACTCTAGAAGGGTTGATGGGGATGCGTCGCTAACGGACATATTCACAAAGAAGTCACAGGTGTTTAATATAAATGTTGTCGTTTCTGGGTTGCGCCAGCCAATTGGCCCGAGTATGTGTGTATTAGGCCGGCTTCTAATAATTTGCAAATCACTTTCTGAATAGCCCCCCGCAACTACAACCGGATATGTTGTTTTACCCAGTAGCTTGAATAACTGCGTTGTCCCTTTTTCCGGACCGCTTCTGCCAAAGACGAATAGGCCCCGATTACCAACAGGATTAAAAATCTTTTTCAAAAGTGGAAACACTTTTGCATCAATCGCATTATCAAGACGGACTATTTTATTTTTCCAGTTAGAATATTCTGTTTGTTCAATTGTCTCTGTCCAGTAAGGACCGCAGACAAGCAACAGTTTGTCTGCTATTTCGGCAACATCTTTTGCATACCTATTTATTTCGGGGATTTGAGTGTGAAATGGCCATATCAGGTACTTTCCTGCGCATTCCTTTTCAAACAGACGGCGGATTATCGTCCCTTTCTCAGGGTGGGGGTGTCCCAATATGACATCGTTAGGTTTTACATCGACAGGGCTTGTCTTATCTGCCCAGTCGTAGTATCTAACGTTAACTCGCTGCTGCAGGAATCTAAACAGTCTGTTTGATTTCGTCTGCGGAGCGTGAATCGCCTTGTCGTCATAGGGGTCCCCGGAATATACAAAATGCAGAGTCGGATTAGGTAGCGAAGCCTTTTTTTGCCCCATAAAATATAGATCGATGCGGTAAGGTTGATTATATAAGCCATAAAATTTTTCGTTATACAAAGAATCAAAGTTCTTGCTTACAAAGTCTTCTACAAAATCCTCGGCAACTCTAATTGGATGACCAGCATCGAATTTATTGTTTACGAAAGCTTTCAAGTCTTTCCGTGTAAACATATTCTCTGCCAACACTAAGATTCCAGATGGCTTCAAACAGGAAACAACGACATCAAAGACCCTGGATATGTCAAAACAATGTTCCAGCACATTAATTAGCACAACAAGGTCATATTGCTCTGGTGGGACAAATTCTTCGATAGTAGATGGTATTGCATCAACAGGGACGCCACAAAGTTCAGCATCTTTATACGGGCAGTTAGGATGACCTAAATAGTCTTTTATAAGAGGGTCAAGAAGAGTGATTTTATGTGGACGCTCGATACGAGGCAGAATTAAGCGCATATTTGTAAAGGGGCCGCATCCCAACTCAATAACCTTTTCGAATTTGCGATTTAATAGTCCCCGATAATCATCAAATCTTTCTTGATGTTCGAGATTTCTGTCATCTTTAAGATTTAATCCTTTAGTCATCCAACTGTGCTTTTCATAAAGCTGTGATGTTTTCCAGCGGTCTTTACTGACTTTGACAACTCCGTCCTGTGTCAAATATTTTGAATCATTACACTGTTTCAACAGTTTCTCTGCGTCTTGACCGTAAAAAACCCTGCCTTCAATAGAAACATAGCTTTTTGAAATATCCTTGGTCACAGATTTTTCATTAAAATTCATAGCAGAGTCCGAATGGGTGTTGATTGAATAACTCAGTACAAGAGCCCTTACCGCTATACTTACCAAGATTATTCATTATTTTCTTTAGGTTTTCCTTATACAAAACAAGTTTTAGCTGAGTCCCGTTAACATTCGGTGTTTTTAATGTTTTGAACTCAGCCCCACAAAATTTCAGAAACCTCCAAACCCGATGAGCCTTTTGGGCTTCAACAGTATTGTCAATACAACAACCATCCTCCATGATTCCGGCGTCGTCAATCATCAGAATACTATTTTCCAACATCATTGGTATCAGAAGCCGAAACTCGTCAAAGATAACATCTTTATCATTTACAGAGTCTAAAAAAGCGAAATGAAATTTGTTGTGCTTCAATTCTCTCAGGTAAGTAACCGAATCGGACTGAACCCACTCTATATTGAGTGCATCGTAGCAAAAATTCTTACTTATCCTGATTGAATCAGCACTGATGTCTACAGAAGTTAATCTGCCTCGGTCACCAAGAGCCTGAGATATACAATCAGTGCTTTGACCGGTCGAGTGGAAAGTACGAAGAGTGCCTGTTTCGATAGCCTCTATGTGCTCGTTCGGGAAGGTGTTCTTAAGTTCGTTTATGGTATCAATTAGATTCTGCATAACAGGGATTGACGGATATAGCTTACCGGCAGAATTATGCTTTCTTGCATATTCCATAATCAAACTCTGGTGACTGCCTTTATAGAGTTGTGTACGTGAATTTTTATCCCCTATCCATACAGGATATTTGCTTTCAATTTCTACACGGTTTTGATAGTTCCATCTCAAAAAGCATTTGTGGTACCATTCATTCAGGTCTATCCCCAAAGCTCTGTCCCAGCCGTATCGGCGGTAAAGCTCGACTTTTTGCCAAACCTGTTTGTCCTGTGTATAACAATAGTTGTGGGGGATTATTCCCATATTTCTCGTCTCGTTGCCGCTAATGAGACGCATTTGGTCGGTTGTAAGTTCACATCCGGGCAAGAGCATGGTCGGATGTCTCTGATTTGTGAAAAGCGCTCCTTCTGCGAACTTGAATACTCTACGCCAATGCCAACGTGTTTCAGAAAATTTGGGCGATGCTAAAATATAATCCAGACGCTTCCAGAAATTATCTCCAATAAAATTGACCTGGGCGATAGATGGGTCCGACCGGATAAGAGACTTGACCTTTTCCAAGTCTTCAGTTTTATAAACCTCATTGCAATTTATAAGCCAAACGTAGTCTCCAGTGACATATTCCAAAGCCTTGTTTCGCATGTCAACTTTCTCCGGCCATCTGCCCTGAATCAGCTTAATTTTCTTATGTGGGTCGGGGAAAGATTCTATAAATTCGAGTGTGCTGTCAACGGAGCTGCCAGCAGGATTGACTGCAAACATACACTTTTCAAAGGCCCCCTCTACAACGATTATCTCATGAGCAAAGTCATAAACAGATCTTAGGCTATACTCAACAAAGGGAATGCCGTTTAGAACGGTCATCACAAATGAAAACTTGGGCTTCTTCCCTTCAGAGAATAGACAAGCTTTTGAACCAGTTATAGCACCACATGGCTTTACTGTGACATCTTTGCTTTCCTCACTCATTTTCCCTCTTTCATTTAGAAGCTCTGACCTTAGATAGATTCTGTTGTTCCCAAGCTCTTCTTTCTCCAATCAGATATTATTACGATAGGCCCCGATGGTCTTTCTGCCTTTATGGACCTTCTTGAGCTGCCTGCCGACCTCGTCCTTCTGGCCGGCAAGGGTCAGACGCAGATCCCTGTACAATTCCGTCAGACGTTCATGTTGTTCCTTAAAATCGGCCAGTTCAAGAATCCCTGCCCGCGCTATTTCTTCCACGATAGCCCCGGCCCGCTCACCCAAAGTTTCAACCTCGCTGAGCTTACCCTGGCGGGCCAGCTCTACCTGCTCTTCCAACAAGCCCTGCAGCTTATCCAACAAGCATATTTGCCTGTCTGTGCTCATCGGCTCTGGACCCCCCGCTGTCTTTCTTGGGCCAGACCATGTTCCACTTCTTCCAACAGGTCGGTTGCATCTTTGTTTGCTGGCTCTAAGGCCAAGACCTCCAAAAGAAGTTTCCTGGACTGTTCGAGTCGTCCCTCTTTCATATACAGCGCTGCCAAAGAAAACATAACGGAACTATCGCCCGGATGCATATCCAGATATACCTCAAGATAATGGATTACTTTGCCGAACGACCCCATCTGGCAGGAAGTTTGAAACAGACCCAGAAGTGCCGTCATATTGTCAACATCCAGCTCCAGGCATTTCAGATACATCTCAAAAGCCGGCTTGTAATCGGCTCTTTGCTGGGCGACCATAGCCAGGCCGGCATAGGCCTTGGCGCAATTGACGTCCAGACGACAAGCAACCCTAAAGGCCACCTCGGCGTCGTCGAGAAGCTCCTGCTGCAAAGCAACAACTCCAAGCCCAACGTAAGGGCCCGCCTCGTCAGGCCCCAAGACGGCTGCCTTTTCGTAGCACTTTTGCCCCTGCTCATAGTTGCCGACAGATGCGTAACAGTCGCCGAGCTCTTGCAATACTTCATAACGCTGGGTCGTATTCTCCTGCTCTGTAGTATCGTTTTGTGTTATGTCCATACTAATTCTCTTCCTTCAAGTATTTCTTCTGCTTTTCCGAGCAGTTCTATCGCCGGGTTAAAATCCTTCTTCCGTCGGTTCAGCTTCGCCTCTAACAAAAGTGTGTCCACCGTAGGCCTTTTCTCGTTCACCTCATGGCAAAGCTCAGCCGCCTTACCAAACTCGCCGGCTTCAAAAAAAGCCGCCGCCGCCCGCGATTTCATCCACAGTTCGTTCTTGTAACGTTCAGCAATCTTCTCGAACATCCGCGCTGTTTCTGCCCAGCTCCCGTCTTTTTCCGCTAAGTTGGCTTGACTAAGCAACTGGTCAAACTGAAAGGGAATCTCATCAGGCAGCACACGCCTTACTGCAACGCCGACGGCACTTAGAGATTCACGAACCGATAAATTAGCGAAACTCTCTCGAGCACGTCGCAGGTCATCCTTTTTTAATACCACAGCCCAGAGACCCTCTGTTGAGCCCTCCAGCTCAAACCCCTCTCGCTCAACGGAATTATTAATCAGGGCATAGAGCGAGTCTTCCAGCCAGAATTCCCTTATTGGAAATCCGCTTGGTACTATAGCGATATATTCGCCCTCACATCTCACCAAAGCCGCATCCACCTGGCCGCTTTCACCTGCCGAGGGCTCCACTGGTATAGTCACTATGTTGGGCATCTCCGCATCCAATTTCCCAATATCCCCTTGCGCCAGCAGCAAATACACTTCATACGGATAGAATGTATGACGCCAGATTGAAGCAAGGGTCCTGCCGGCCTGTTGGTCCAATCGGGCCGTAACAAAAACTATCGAGACATCCTTAATCTTTGACCAGGGCTTGGCGGGCCTGGTGGTTCGTATCGTTATAACGTTTCTCAGGTACTCGCTTTCGTCTTTGCGCCGCCGGACAGATACGCGGTCGGTTTCACCGACCGGACTATAATATTCCCCCGTGATTTCGTTAATATGATAGAAATCCGAGAAGAAAGATAACTTTCGGGTCAAGTCCCAGTCTATCAGAACATTGAGCTCCTCGTTGTAAGGACCGATTTTTTCAAACAAATCCCTGCGGTGCATCAAGCTTACATGCAGGGTGTGATTGAAATAGAGCATAACAAACCTCTCGAAGTCCCTGCTGACTTCGAGGACCTTGCTCAGAACCTCTCGCCTGCCGTCCGGCCCAATCCGGCAATACGTCCTGTACAAATCGCTGTACGCAACCCCGCAGGCCGTTTCATTCTCCAGCGCATTGACCAGCGTACTAACATGATGACTGTAGTACAAATCATCGTCACCGAGGTAGCAGACATATTTGCCCCCCGCTCGTGCCACCGCTTCGTTAAGCGTAAAGGGTATCCCGCGATTCTCCTTCCTGTCGATGAAGATAATTCGCGAATCGTTGAACGCTCCGACAATATCACTTACTTCCTCTCCCCCGTCTCTGATGACGAAAATTTCGAGCTCGCCGTAATCCTGGCGCACAACGCTGGCCAGGGCCGTGCGCAAATACCTCGGCCTGTTGTACGTCGGCACGAGCACGCTGACAAGCGGCCCCGCCCCGTTAGAAGTCCACGCCGAATATCTGTCCGGCTGACTTAGCGGTTCACTTCTAACGGGGCCCGCCTTTGCTCCACAATTCTCCATCATCATTAGGTTTTTCTAACTGCTCTGGTAAGAGCTAAGCATCATACAACCCTATCGTTTCCGAACACGCCGCCGGGCCCACCTTCTTGTCTCCGACAAGGAGACAGGGGGGCAGATATTCCGATACCTGTCTCGACTTGCCCCGCACCAATTGTTCCCGAGCCGCGCTGTTCCGGAACGGCGGCGGGAGTAAGTCCTTGCCTGCTGGACAATTGGTGCGGAGTTCCCGAATCCATCTGAGCCTCGAATTGAACAAAAATTTCGTTTATCTTGCTCAACTGGTCCTTCAGCGAATACTTCTCTTCGACGAATCTGCGATACCTTCGCGGTTCGTACGTATCGGAAAGGACCTGCTCGCAGAATTCCTCGGCGATGTTAAAAAGAAATTCCGATGGGAAAATATGCCCAGCCCCTAAGAAATTATGAATAACGGGCTTGAGCCCGCAGGCCATACCTTCCAGTATCCCAACAGGGTGTCCCTCACAGACGGATGTTGATACTATATAATGTTTGTCGCTCAGCCAGGAGTTCACATCTGCCTGCCAGCCGTCAAAGAACACTACATCACTCAGGTCAAGTGCCTCAACCATATGCCTCAGATATTGCTCAAGGACCTCATCGGCAAAAGCACCGCCAAAAAACAGGCGATATTCAGCGTCGATGTAGTGCAGCTTCTGCATACACTGTAAGCAAAGGGCGGGGTTCTTCACCATCCTCAGATTGCCCAAAAAAGCAATATTTTTGCCTCGTTGACGTTCAATAAATGAAAATTTGTCGAGATTTACACCGTTGGGAACCGCAACAATCGAAGTTTGGCTCTCAATATCACAAACCCGGCCTTTGAGGGTCTCTAAGGTAGTTTCGTTGCCAACCGTAACAAGAACATCGATATTGCTCCAATTAATCCGGCTGGGCCATTGCTCATAGGCCTCATACCGGTGCAGCCGGACAATATTCTTGCAAACCTTGGGCTTATTTGACGCGGCCACCGCAAGATTGGTGCACCATTCAAACCAGGAAATATCACTCCACTGCATCAATTCATACAGCTCTTCTTCCGTTTGTCCCTCGAAAACCCGAGTTTCAAACCGCTGCTGTGTAAACTTGACAATTTCGTTAAGAAACGTCATGCCGTCGCCGCCACAAAAGAACGCTATCTTCGGCCTCTTACAACGAATCACCTTAAGCATAGGCCGCAGAACTTCCTGTTCGGGCAGCATTTCAAGCGAGCGAAGCAGCATCTCAACCGCACTTGCCTTGTCATTCTGGTTGAGAAATATATCAGCAGCCCTGTTGAACACGTCCGCACTCAATATCCCCTTCCGCTCCATATCGTCAAAAAGCTGCACGGCCTCCTTTGCTTTGCGAACGGCAAGATATGTCTCGGACAAATTCCAGAGTATCTCGCCGCTGTCCGGCTTGAGGCCTCTGGCTTTGACAAAATGTTCGATAGCTTCGTCCGAGCGGCCCAGGCAATGAAGCAGCGCGCCGGCGTCATTGAGAACCTCCGGGGCCTCAGGCGCGTGCGCCAGATGTTCGGCGATATGCTCAATGGCCTCCTGATGCCTGCCCGCTTCGGCCAATTCCAGGCCCTTCCTGTAGTGTTCCGAATTAGTCTGATTTGTCATACGTCTTACTCCCTGTCTAATTAACGCTTCCTTACCGCATCAACCCCGTTAGAGACTTTTCCTGTTGGGTCTCTAACGGGGTCAACGCCGCTCCAAAAAACGCGCAGCCCAATGTCCATACAGTATCCATTCCACAAATTCCGTGCCATCAACCCATATAGCCGTTTATTCGCGATTTTGAGGCCCAGAAAAAAGATTTTGTATAAATATCAAACACTTATGTCTCCCAAATCGTCATCCCTCAATCCCTGGAGCCCCAAACGCCGCTTCCGCACTTCAGCCGCACCCTGGTGCCCCCAATTGCTATACGATGAAATCCAGAAGCGACATGGACATAAGTCTGCCGGCCACTGACAACGACATCTGATACAACACCTCCCGGCGGGAAATGTCGATGGCAATCTGAGCAATGTCGGCTTCCTGCAGCATCGCTGCCTCATCCTCCGTTCCGAATTTTATGTTCTCAACGCTGTTCTTAAGGTCTTCGAGGAATCCTATTCTCGACCCCATTGAGACAGATTTTTCCGTCATAAAGGCCCTTATCTCTTCCAACGAAGCAATGGAATTGCTGCGCACCTCTTCCAACTGGGCATCAGAAAGTCCTCTGTCATTTCTCAATATATCCCGAATATAATCAGCGTGTTGAATACATCGTATGTCCCCGGCACGCGAACCATATCGACTCCCGTACTTATAGTTGTCGCATCAACATACAGCACATCTCCGTCGGAATTCTCAACCGCTATGTTGCTGACATCTCCAATGGTTGGCACCTCCACAGTATTATCACCGTCATCAATAGAGAGTTCATATTTTTCGCTGGTCTCGTTGTAAGTTACTGTCAACCACACGTCACCCGTGACACTTGATGTCCCTGTGCCCGCTTTGGCGCCGGTATCACCCAGAAAGACCGGTGTGCTTCGGCTGTCCGAGCGAAATATCTCATCACCCACGTAAAAAACCGATGATTCCACGCCGGAAGCCACCTCTATAGCTCGGTCCTCATAACTGCCCTGATAGGTTACTCCGGTAACTTCTCCATTGGTTCGCGTCACGGCGTATGGCGCCGTGCCGGTATTGCCCCCCCCAAAAAGGTGTTCGTTCAAATGCCTGGTGTTGGCCAGCGAAACCATCTGCTCTAATGTATCGTTGATTCCCTCCGCGATTCTTTCTCGCCCTTCCTGCCCATAAACGCCGCTGACTATCTGAGTCAAATTCACCTTTGTCTCGGCCATAGCCGATATCATATCCCCGACAACGACTAAGGATATCTCCAGCGTACTGACGGCCTGTGAGATATTGTCCATATAATCCTCAAGAGACCTCTGCTGGGAATTCAGCCCCAAAACGCGATAGGCATCGGAAGGAGCATCGGAAGCTCGGTTTATCCGAGAACCCGTAGATACCTGTTCCTGCAGCCGGAACAGCGCCTCGGTGTGCAAATGCAGTGCAAAGCTGACGTCGTTATAGATATTGTTCAGCGTTCCGCTCATTCATACCCCTAAGATAAAAAGTATAAAGCGCCTAAAGTGACACGTAAGTGTCATCCTGAGGCGAAGCCGAAGGATCTGGCCAACGAAAAAGAGATTCTTCACGAAGCCTGTCCTCGAGCGAAGCGAAGGGCTGCGCTGCGTTCAGAATGACAGCAAAGCTGTCACTTTAGCTCACTTTAGTTCACTTTAGTTCACTTTACCCCTTACAATGTTCCCTTTCTGTATCATATTATTACCCCCTTATGGAATTTCTAACGGCCCTTACACTATTTCCATAAGACTCGACAAAGTTGATTGAACCGTAGCTATATATTTCGCCATGGCTACAAACATCTGCTCGAAAACCAACAGCTGGGCCGCCTCTTCGTTAATGTCAACGCCGCTCACCTCGCTTCGCTGGTTCGCAAGGTTCTGCAGCATAACCTCGATGTTGTCCTGGCGCAGCTGTTTGACCGAAATCTGCTGACCCAGGTCTGTAACCAGCTTGCGATAAAACTCCCCGCACGTCAGAGAACTCAGGCTGCTCATAGTCTCCTCCTCCAGCCCCGCCATTCGCAGGACGTTCGTGTTGTCGGTCATATCCGCACCAAGCCCCGTCGCTATCCGCCCGGGCGAGGCCGATATATCCGAACAGAGCCCTATGTCACCGGCATCGCTGCCGGAAAATAGGGTGTTGATTCCGACCGCTGCCAGCACTCCGGAAGTATCGGTATTGCCAAATGCTTCCACCTGAAAGCTGTCCTCTGCAACTAAATTGCCTGTGCTAAGGGCGATTTTGATCCCGTTGCCAATATCAAGCTTGTCACCCGCCGCGTAACCCAATCCGACATTAAGAGTGGCAACAGTATTTGCGCCACTGTCGGTCACAACAAGCTGCAGCGTACCGTTACCCACTGGACCTGTGCCGGAGACGGTGAACGTAAAAGTATCTTTCGACGTACCCGTATAGATGCCTGATACAGATACGGTCGGCGGCGGGGTGCCGCTTAGATTCAAAGTGTCGCTCTCGGGCGAAGAAAGCACGGCAGGTGAGAAGTCGAATTTGTAGCCACCATCAGCCTGTATGCGCAGCTTTGAACTGACAATTGATGCACTCACACCACTAAGTGCGTCAATAGCATCCTTTAAAGTGGTCAACGTATCACCGCCTGTATCTGCGTCAATAGTAACTTCTTCTCTGGTTACCACTCCCGTTGAGGTGTCAGTAATTCTTATAAATATTGTGCCGTCAATCACAGATGGATTAGTGTAATCAGCAAATTCTTTGTCAGCGTCCGATACCGCCCTGCCGGTCAATTCCGTAAAGGAACCCTCCGAGCCGACCCCCTGAACGTGGTACTGATTTATCTGTTGTATTATTACGCTTGCCAAAGAGTTCAGGTCGCTGTGAATATCAGAGATAAGGTCGTTTTTTAGCGACAGCAGTCCCCCGATCTTCCCGCCCTCAATATCCGTAAGGTAATTCGACGCACCGAGAACGGAAATACCCAAACTGCCGCTCTCATCCAGTCCCGCCTCCAGCTCCATAGACGAAGCACCCATCACCAGCGCTATCCCGGCAACACTCACATCGACCACGCCGTATGCCCGGCTTCGTGTCTCGACACCAATTAATTCGGACAGCTCTGTGATTAGCTTGTCCCTCTTGTCGCGCTGACTGCTGGCAGAGCCGCCGGTTATTTCCACCTTTTCTATACTATCGTTGAACTCTGCAATCTGGCTCGCGAGCGTATTGACATGCTCAACAGCATTATCGGCTTCCAGTCTTATCTGCGTTTCCAATGTGGACAACAAATCGCGAAGCCACCTGAATTGGCCGGCCATGGCCTCTGCACTGCTGACGAGCTGATTTTGCCAGATGCTCTCCCCTGGATGTGCACTGAGGTCTCTTAAAGCACTGAAAAACTTGTCTATTGCAGCATTCAAGCCACTCCCGGCCGCTGAAAGCTCCCCCAGAGCACTTTCGACGGTCCGCAGCATACCTACTTCGGTTCCCACCTGCTCGAGTACCGAGCTTTGCCGAAGAATCTCCTTCTCGATAAAATCATCAATCATCCTTGCAACCCTCTCGACCTCCACTCCTCCTCCAAATATCAAATCTCCTTCCTGCCATGCAAGAGCCGGACTCAGTTCAATCCTCTGTCGGTGGTATCCCTCAGTGGCCGCATTGGCAATATTATTGCCTATTACGTCAAGTGCTTTCTGCGCCGCATTAAGCCCGCTTATCCCTATGGAGTAATCTGACATCTCCTGCCCACATTGAAAAATTTGTATTTTAGCCCTGCAGATTGACGAAGCCCCGACCGTCGGGGAAGCCCGAGTCGGCTTGAGCTTTCGTAGCCCCATCGGAAGTGTACGTTATCGCCCCTGTTCTCCCAAGTTCGAGAATACCCCTTAGAAGCGCGCCGTTAAATCTGGCACAATCCGACAAAAGCATTGTTGTCTTCAAATGTTCCTTTTTAAGTTTCCCGGCCAACGACCTTAATTCTGCCTTTCTCTTCGCCAACTGGGCCTTTTTCTCTCCCGCCAGCGTCCCTTCAAGTCGCGACAAAGTCACATGCTCAATATCGCACCCTAAAATCACTGCCAGTTCTTTTCGTATCGACTGCCGTTTCAATTCGCAGCTGTGGTAGCTATCCACCTCCCCCCTAATGGTTTCCAGCAGTCCGGCCAGTGCCGCCTCGTCATGTTTGACAACCAAGCTGCGCAGCTCATCCAGTCGAGACAAACTTGCCCGCATGTTCCGGATGTCCTCGTCGAGAACGACCAGCAGCTCGTCAATCTTCTCTTCCAGCCCAAATATCGTAGCTTCCATAGATTTCTACCCGCTTGACTCTACCGTTGCATTTGTCTTCTCAGAACTGTTAAGAAATTGATATATATCCTTCCACATCCCAAAACCGCCGTTGTTTGCGATATCGCGTGCAAGGTACAGCCAGAATATTCCATGAACCTGTTTGGAAAGCCCATCTTTCTCTAATCCCCAGTCTCCGATAGTATTCTTCATCTGGTCCAAAAGCTTATGAATCAAAACCCCCTCGAAATCTTTGGCTGCTTGCTTTTTCCTCTCTTCTGAAGCAGCGCCAATTTTGCTCGGGTCTTGTAGTGGAGTGGCTTCCGATATCGCCTCGGTAAATATCAATTTGGCGCTGTCCATAAAATCGCTCCTACATTATCTCCAACCTGGCCTGAAGCGCGCCGGCCGCTCTCAGAGCGTTAAATATCGCTATCAGGTCTCCGGGCGTCGCGCCTATGGCATTCAGGGCCTTGGCCAAATCCGATACAGTAACCACCTTGGGCACCGGAACTAAATAACCATCCTTCTCTTCCACACCAATCATTGTATCAGGAACTTTTTCCGTCGTGCCGCCACTTGAGAAAGGCGCGGTCGGCTGAGATACCATCTCGGTTTCTTTGATTTTGACAACAAGACTGCCCTGCGAAACCGCCACCTCAGATATGCCCACGTTCTGCCCGACAACAATCGTGCCGGTACGCTCGTTGATAACAACCACCGCAGGAACATCCACTTCTACGTCGGGCCTCGTAATCTCGTCGATAAACCCGACTATTCCTCCCTGCCCAATCCGGGCAGGTATCTTAACGGCAATAGTGCCGGCGTCGGCCACCACTGCACTGCCCGGGTGAATTTCGTTTATGGCCTTTCTGATACGCTCTGCTGTTGCGAAATCGTTGTTTCTAAGATTTAACGTAACAAACATCTCTTCTCCGATGTGTTCCACAAATGTCGCTATTTCTTCTTTTTCAACGACCGCACCTCCCGGTATTCGCCCTATTGTTGGATGGTTCTTTACAATGGAGGCCTTATCGCCGGCAGCAGACCAGCCGCCAATGAAAAGCGCCCCCTGTGCTACTGCATACACCTGACCATCGAGCCCCTTGAGTTCGGTTACCAACAGCATCCCGCCTTGAAGTGTCTTGGCATCCCCTATCGAAGCAACATCGACGTCAATCTTCGAGTCCTTATGTGCGAAAGGCCCCAACTGTGCCGTCACCATAACCACGGCAACATTCCCTCCCGTCAAATCAGTTGGTGAATAAACCGACCCGTACTGTCTGAATATATTTGTCAGGATTTGTCGCGACGGCAGACTATTATCGCCTGTACCTGCCAGCCCTACAACCAACCCAATCCCCAAGAGCGGATTGCTTCTGACGCCCTGTATGTCAACAATGTCCTTTATCCGCTCACACCGTCCAACTTCAACTACACTCAACAGAATTACCAGCAGAAATATCAAACGGGACTTCATAATCTTACTCTTTCAAAAAACAACCATTCGCTGCAAACATGAATCTAAAATGGCCAAACTATGTCAAATATCCTGCCCAGCCAGCCCTGCCTGCCATAAGGTTCCGCAACGCCGGAGTTCCTGGTAACAACGTAAAAGTTCGCAATCTGTTCACTCATAACCGTATTGTCAAATGCGATATCGCTTGGACGCACTATGCCGCTTACTTCAATCGTCTGTACATCCCCGGCAATGTTACGGTCCCGAGTCCCCATTATCACAAGGTTTCCGTTGGGCAGAATGTCCACTACAACTACCGTAACCTTATCAACGAAGCTCCTCTCATCCTTGTAATCTGCTTTGCCTTTAAGCTCATTTGTGGATTGAGCTGCCATAGTGAAACCCGGCATACTGGGCAAAACATGGCCAATATTCAGCTCCCCGTTAAAAGTCGTTGACTTGTCCGTCGCCTTCTTCAGGTCTCTTTTTGCCTTGTTATCAACCTTGCTGGCCTCGCTGATTTTCACGGTCAGAATATCGCCTATGTTTCGAGCGACATCATCGGCGTACAAATTCCTCATATCGCTTGCCCTCTTGGCCCATATCGAGTCGGCCATCAGGCATTCGCCGTTCCAAAGCAGAAAGAATATAAGGACAATTACCAAAACTACTCTGTTTCTCATTGTATCTCCTTCCTAAAAAACCGGTTCCACGGTACCGTTCTCACTGACCTTTGCTAAGATTATCCGCTGAGAATCCACGTTCCGGACTCTTATATATTCGCCGGCCCTGCCATCCTGCATAGTTTTTCCCATCGCCGTAATCACAAGCCCGTACATGTCAATCTGAATAACAACGTTTTGATTCCGCTTGACCACAACCGGCGGCTTGACCGGCTCCACCATGCTCGACCGAACCACGCTCTTCGCCGGCAGCCGACGCTTGGCAACGAGACCATAAGGAAGCGTCCAATTCGCGGGCTCGGGATAGTCCGACACATGCTTTTCTATCTTCACGTTCTCAGGACTGATGACCGCACCCGCCGGGATATCGACCAGTGTCACCACTCGCCGACTGTTGAACTTCAGGCGGAAACTTACATCACGGGTTCCAATCTCCTTGCCGTTTGAAAGCACCGCAATTTGTATCTTTGCCTGGTTTGGTACGCTGCTCTTGATAAGCCGAGGAAACAATTTTATATCTTTGCGAGTCCCCTCAAGAATCAAATCCTTCACCACACGAGCCAGCTCTGTTCGGCAAACCAAACCCGCAAATGCGCTCTTGCCTAAAAATGACCGCGCCAGCTCAATGAATTCATCTCCCCTGATGATTTGGCCCTGTCGCCTCACCTTTATCTCTTTTGCGCCGGTCAGTCTCACTTTCGACGCGGGGATTCCACTACAAGCCAGTCTGCTCAACACCACCATCCGGTCAATAGTAACCTCCTGGCCAGGCACCGAAATCCGCCCTAACACAATCTTGCTCGCCTTGGCAACAAGTGACTCCTCGCCGCAGATTATGCCGATTTGCCCCAAACTCGGAACGTTGCTCTCAATTGCTATCTCCCTCGGCAGATGAATCCGAAGCCCATAATCCTTCTCTGCAACCTCGGCCTCGCCTCCAGCCGACGCCAGCAGACAGGCAGCTATAATAATACTAATCGTTCTACCGCCCATAATTACCTCTACTACACTAAAATCTTGCTATCTGTATCGCCTTTCGAAGCATCTCATCCGCAGCTCTTATTGCACGCGAGTTCGTCTCGTACGCTCGCTGGGCCGTTATAAGGTTGATAAGTTCATTTATCATTTGAACATTGGACTTTTCCAGAAATCCCGACTGGACAAAACCAAGACCACTTTCTCCCGGCGTGCCCGTCGTCGCCGTGCCGCTTGCTTCAGTTTCCGCTAAAAGATTGTCGCCCTCACTCGACAGGCCGGACGGGTTGGGAAATCTCGCCAATTGGATATTACCCACAACCGATTGTGTCCCCGAAACTGTCATAATATTAACGCTCCCATCCGGCCCAATGCTGACAGCCACCGCATCTGTCGGAATCGTTATCGCCGGCTCTAAATAATAGCCGGTTGTCGTAACCAGCTCCCCGTTAGGTCCTTGCTGAAGCGCGCCATCACGCGTGTACTTTGTACTGCCGTCCGGCATACTCACTTGAAGAAAACCGTCACCGGTTATAGCTACGTCCAGGTCCCTGCCGGTATTTTGAAGCTCTCCAACAGTAAAAACCTTTACCGTAGATGCCGTATGGACCCCGCTGCCCACCTCTATCCCGCTCGGAGATTTCATCCCCGAAGACACTTCCGTGCCCGCTTCTTTCATCTTGACGTATAACAAGTCCTGAAAATCAACATGGCTCCGCTTGAATCCGGTCGTGTTAATGTTTGCAAGGTTGTTGGCCGTTACATCCACCATCATCTGTTGGGCGGCCATGCCCGTCGCCGCAGTGGAAAATGCTCTGAACATCTCGTTCTTCTCCTTGCCCGACCGTCGGGCCTTATCTTCGCCAGTTAAAGTGAGCTAAAGTGACAGCTTTGCTGTCATTCTGAACGAAGCGCAGCGAAGTGAAGAATCTCTTTTTCGTTGGCCAGATCCTTCGGCTTCGCCTCAGGATGACACTTTCGTGTCACTTTAGGCACTCATAGCCACATCTATGATACTCTTCGCAGTATCCCTCTGGATTGAAACAAACTGCATATTCGCTTCATATAACCTGCTCACCATCATCATATCCACCAGCTCCTCCACCAATTGAACGTTGGACGATTCCTGAAAACCCTGTTTCACAATCAAATTCGCCGCCGACTCCGGGGCCACATCCTCCGGTGCGGTGAAACAATTTGTGCCGGCACTAAGAAGCTCTTTCTCGTTTTCTTTGAAGTCCACTAATCTGAATTTGCCTATCTCTGCACCGCCCGCACTTATGCTTCCATCGCTCGATACACTAATCTGCAAAGGTCCCACATCGGGCGGTATCGTTATCGGCCCCGACTCACCCGCCACAATCCTTCCCGCGGAATCTACTATCTGTCCATTCCGGTCCAGGCGAAACACACCATTCCGCGTGTAAAGCGCCCCATCCGGCGTCTCTATCACAAAGAAACCTTTACCACACAGTGCAAAATCCAGCGACCGGCCGGTTGCGACAACATCCCCCTGCGTAAAATCAAACATTGTCTCCAGTTCAGCTCCGTCACTTCCCTGGGCCACGGTCCCCGCCCCCTGAGTTACAAGAGATTGTGACCATGCGTTGCACATGCGCTTATATCCAACCGTACTTACGTTGGCCAGATTGTGGGTAATAATATTAAACTCGCGATTTAATCCGCCGATGCTTGAGCTGACTTGAGGTATAATATCCGACATCTCACTCTCCTTGAGCAGCCGCAGGTTCGAGAACTCGTTCTTCAGATTCTGCCGACGGCGGTACGTCTTTGTCCCAGGCAGCAGACTTCAGCGAAGCTGTATTTGAAGCGAGAATCAGCTCATCCACATCGGAGTCGCTCAAGCCCGTCAATTCAACCGCTATTGAAAAACCATTTTCAGCAGCCCTGCTGTGTCTGACTTCGCCAATGTCTTCTACTATCTTCGGCGCCGCCGTCTTATCACCCTCGGGCGCCCGAGCCGAATCCCGGCCATCCTCTTCGTCCAAACTAAATACAACCAAAACTCTCTGGCCTACCTTCACTTCCAGGGCCGACTCCATCCGCAAGCCGGGACCCGCAAACTCAGTGACAACCGCAGGGACAAATTCCGGCGGACCCCACATCCGGCCAGAAGCCCCTGACAAATCCTGGTCCACCTTTCCCTGCTCTTTTTTTTGAGCGCTTTGCTCAACGACTGTTCTTGCAAACGGAAACTGTGCGATAAAAGCCCGCCTCCTCACCGGAACACGAAGAAAACGACGGCGATTGATGAACCGCACACGTTCGCTGTGATTCAAAGCCAGGATGCCTCCATCGCAACTGACCACAGCAGTGTCAAACTCCCAAACCGACACTCCCGAATAATAACGCACACACCAGGTCTCACCAAAAGTAACCCCTACCGGCTTTGATACCTTTATCACCAGTTCGGTAGCACTGTTTTTCACAACGGTTGACTCAATATCATCCGAATCGCGCGCCTTTCGCCGCGTTATATAGAGTGTCTTGCCTACCGGAATTTGCCTGCTGCTCAACTTCTTCGCCCCGGCCGACGAGCCCAGTCGTTTCCCAAAACCAAGCTTCTCCCGCAGGAAAGAAAACTCTATTTTCATCTGCTCGCTTTTTTCAGCACTTTGCTCACCTCCGAGGCCATCTTCTATCACTTTGGCAGTCCCTCGCTCAAAAGCAGTATCCATCGTGAAAATCGATTCCGCTCGCTTAAGCCCCGCCCTGTCTGCTGCAATAGTCAGAAGTTGACTCTCCCGGCCGGTCAGACCCAATGCCCTCGCATTATCAACGAACGACTTGCCGAAGGCCTTTTTCTTCTCTTTCGCCCAACTAAAACCCCCCCAAAGAAACAACGCCCCCAATACAATCATCGCAATCATACCAACCAAAATCATCCAGCGTTCGAACGTAAAGTCGAAGGCAAACTCGCGCGCCGCCCCCCACCGCTCCTCCGGCGTCAGCGCCAAAAAGGCGGCTCCCAAAACTTCTGTGATTACAGCTGATGTCATAACATCCAAGTTCCAAAAGGTTCCTCTGTGGCTCTCTGCTTCCGCCCGGCTCAATCCGTCGCCGCTAAGCCACAGATGGCGCCCCGGCTACTATCTTATAAGGTTGGTTAGCTCCCTGAGTATGTCATTGGCAATTCTGATAGTCCTCGCATTGGCCTGGAAGCCATTCTGGGCGAGAATCATATTGACAAACTCGGTCGCAACGTCTGCATTGGATCTTTCCAGTGCACCTCCATGAATAGAGCCGGCGCCACCGGTCATCGCCTGCGTGGCTACTGCCTCACCTGAGTTCGCCGAAGGAATAAAGAATCCGTTGCCGATACTCTCCAAACCTGACGTGTTTTGGAATAATGCCACCTGTAACGTAGCGATGTTCTTCTTGATACCGTTGGAAAAAGCACCAATAAGTATACCTTCAGTATTAACCGAGACAGACGAAAGTCTTCCTGCTGCATAGCCGTCCTGCTCTCTTGCAACCGCCGTAGAGTTTCCGGCAAATTGTGTCAATCCGTTAAGTTGTCCAGAAGTACCCAATGACATCGCAATGGTTTGAGGATTCAACGTATCATGCTCAAATGTGACAACAAATTGCGCCGTATCACCTATCGTGCTGTTTAGCCCGGAGTAAGAGCCGTCGCCGGCATCAAATTCCATTCCTCTTATACGCCGATTGCTGTTGCCCGATATATCTATCGCATTGACATCACCGGTGATTGAAGTCAGCACCATATCCCAGGTGTTGGCGGTGTCCGTCCGGACAAATGCACCCGAGAGCACATGTTTACCACCCTGAGAATCATAGACGGTAATATTAATATTCTTGACCTCCTCGCCGCCGACTGTCGATATCTCGAAATACGTCGGCATCGTCAAATCAGCAGTGCCGTTATCTGCAAACGTCAGCTTCAAATCCGATAGACTATAGCCGCTTTCCACGTCGGTTATCCGTATCTTGCCGTTAACCAGCGAAGCCACCTGTTCAGTAGAGGTAAGAATATTCGTATTCAAATGGTCAATAACGTCCTGCAAAGTGGTGGTCCCCGTAACAGTCAGCCCTGTTTCTGCCAAAGCGATGCCGCTGGGGTCCCAGCCGGACGGGGTAATTGTAGTGGTCGCCCCGAATGCGCCGCTGAACTGGTCGAGCTGGTCAAGTTCTGTCATCCCCGTAGCCGTATTGCCGCCGCCCGTCGTATAAGCTATATTAGAGCTTATTATGTTTGTCGGCGTAGTGGCGGCTGTTGCATCAGCGCTCAGGTTGCCGGCTACTACTACCTGTGATGTGGCATTTGCCGCCATTGCCACATCGTAGGGAACATTAATATCGCTGTTACCGGCAGTCTGGAAACCATCACTTTCACCCACCGAACCAATACGCTGCACAAGACACCCTGTTGCAGGGTCAACCATATTCGAGTTCGCATCAACCGCAAATGCACCGGCACGGCTGTAAAGGTTTTGCGAACCGTCGCTCACCACAAAATAACCATCACCTTCCATCGCCAAATCCAGAGGATTACCGGTATTGACAATATTGCCCTGCGCCATATTAGGCGATATACCGGCTATCCCAACACCGCTGCCCATTTGCTGAGGATTAGTACCGCCAACCGTGCTCGTGGGCTGTGATGCCTTCTTTATCGTCTGGCTCAGCAGCTCCGAAAACGTCATTCGGCTGGACTTAAAACCGGTCGTGTTCACATTGGCAAGGTTGTTCCCCGCTACATCCAACATCTTCTGGTGGGCCTGAAGCCCCGTAACTCCCGATGATAGTGCACCCATTTCTGTCTCTCCTTATCCTATACCTATTCCATTTCAGTTCTTGACGGATATAATCTCTCCCAGGCCAATAGCATAATTGCCCGCCGCCAAAACAATTTCACCGTCAATGTTATTGAAAACCTGTTCGACTACAGCGCTCGTGATATCTGTGCCACCCGATTCATCCACCCCCACAAACGAAACCTCCTTGCCTATCAATGAGTTGGCATAGGTATGCTCGATGCCGGAAAGCACTTGCGCAAAGCTCGAATTCATCATCTCCAACTGCTGAAGCCCGGAGAACTGTGCCAGCTGTGAAGCCATTTCATTATTGTTCAACGGCTCAAGCGGATTCTGGTTCTTCAGTTGCGTTATCAGAAGTGTCATATAATCCATCTGGATTTCACTTGCTGTGGCTGTTCCTAACATCGGTTCCATATCTAACCTCACTATAAGTCCAAAAAACCTACTAACTTGTTCACTTCCCAAAGATACACCGGCTTATGCCGATAAATGACCAATACGCAAACCGCGTGCCACATTATCATCCAGCCCCGCCGCCTCGATTCGCAAAACAAAACAGCGGGGCGCATAACCTGCTGGCTCAACAGAAGTTAAACCCGGTCAAGAAATTCGACAGATATGTAAAGACAACAACACCCTTCACCCGCAAAGCCCTTGCAGAGGATGATTTTTCCACCCATTGCAGAAAATTTTGCCGCCCCGGCTTACTCTGCGCCGCGCAGCATTCCTATGACCTATGAGCTTATTTAACATTGGCCAAGTCTAATGCTCTGTTGAAATGCCCCGTTGTCATTCTGAGCGCAGCGAAGAATCTGGTCACGTAGCACGGGCTTCCAGCCCGTGAAAACACGGCCAAGATGGCCGTGCCACATAAGAGATTCTTCACTTCGCGCTGCTCCGTTCAGAATGACATTGATAGCATGTTTTCAACAGAGCACAAGTCTAACAAAGAAAATCCAACAAGAAACAACATCGTATCACTGACCGACCGAGTGACATTAATAAGTCCCATAACAGGCGCACCATTGATTAAGCATCATTAGAAGTCCCATAAGAAACAACATCACTCTACTGCAAGTTTGACTATCCGCCTATGCCGTTTAGCTGCTCCAATCTGTCCGATAAAACAACCACATAATGACTATATGTCACCAAACCTGACTACTCAGTGACACCATCAACCAGCCCCATAAAAAATTAAAGTTGCTTCAATCTGCCAGACGATTAACTCCCCATCCTTAAACTGTAAAACATTACTACCACAATAATATCTGTTTGCTAAAAACCCCGCGAAGGGGTGGATGTTATGGCGTGGGGGCCGGATGAGTTTACACAGAACCGTTGTAGTAAGTAGAGAATCAGAAATTCACGAATTGGCCCGGCAGGTTACTCAGCAAGTATTTGTTGCCGATTGCCTCGCCGAAGCTTCGGACATCATCAAAACAGTCAACCCTGATTTAATCCTCTTCGACCAGCAGCTCAATCCGGACCACATCCGCGAGTTTCTTGTTACAGCCGATAAAATATCTGATGCTCCCGTGGTAATAGTTGGCAGCGACGATAATGATACCGACGCAGCCGCCGCGTTCGCACAAATGGGGGCCTACGGCTACCTCCACAAAAATAAAGACCACAATCGCCTCAAGCAAATAGCAAATCAAATTAAGGACCGACTCAAGGCCGACGTTTCAGAAAAAAATGCAGGTGATTTCTTCGCCGAAGACTTCGCCGCCTCGGTCTCAATGGTCGGCCGCAGCAAGGCAATCAACAACACCCTCAACACGATTAAACTCGTGGCAAACAGCCGGTGCAACCCAATCTTAATACTCGGAGAAACAGGCACCGGCAAAGAGCTGGCCGCCAAAGC
>Ga0209986_10000806_pt1 | contig 30804 bp, 20 predicted proteins | sample BlataG_FD_183168 | JGI IMG/M metagenome (GOLD analysis project Ga0209986, IMG submission 183168) | Deep subsurface microbial communities from Black Sea to uncover new lineages of life (NeLLi) - Black_00105 metaG (SPAdes) (version 2) | ecosystem: Environmental > Aquatic > Marine > Oceanic >...
TTGCCGGTCTGCATGTAGGTGATGGCCGGCTCGTGGTTGATCGCTTCGGTGTGCATGCTGCGGATGAAGCACATGTCATCGACCATCTTCGCCGTCCAGGGCAGCAGTTCGGTCACCCACATGCCGGACTGGCCATGCTGGTTGAACTTGAATTTCGACGGTGCGATCGGGAACCGTTTCTGGCCCGACGTCATGGTCGTCAGCCGCTGGCCGTTGCGGACACTCTCCGGCAGATCCTTGTCGTACCACTCCTCCATTTTCGGCTTGTAGTCGAACATGTCCTGCTGCGGCGGGCCGCCGACCATGTGCAGGTAGATGACATGCTTGGCCCTGGGGGCAAAGTGGGGGCCGACGGCCCCGGGGACCCGGGTGAAGTCGCCGGCCGCAGCCGGCACGTTGGTGGCCGCCTGGGCACTCTTACCCAGCAGCGAGGCCAATGCCGCTCCGCCGAGCAGATGACTGCCCTGCTCGAAGAACCGGCGGCGGGTGAGGTTCAGGCCGAGTTCATCGAGGGGTGAGCGAATGGGGGGATTCATGGGTGGGTCTCCTCGGAATGAGTCTGGTGTGTCGGTGTAGTGGTGTCTGGTGGCGTGCTGGTGCGGGGTTGCCCATGCCCCGTCGCCGGACGTTCGTTACGGCCCTCCTGGCCTTCACTCACTCGACGCTGACTGCGCTTCGCCATCCATGGCTTCGCTGGTCAGCGACGCCGGCTCTCGGGGCATGGGCAACCCCGCACCGGTCCAATCTCAGTCATGCAACAATCTGGTTGCGGACTGCCCGTGGGTAGTCATTTTTCAGGCGTTACTTGCAAAGCACCTCATCGAGGTTCATCAGTTGGTTGGTCAGCATCGTCCAGCTGGCCAGGAGCACGGCGTTGTCGTGCTCTGGCTTGGATGCCCCGATGGTGATCACTGCCTTCGCATCGTCAGGGTGGGCCTGGTACCAGGCGGTGAGCTTGGCCAATGACTGCTTCACCATCGTCTTCTCCGCCGTCTCCAGCGGCCGGGCGAGCAGGCGGCGGGCGATGAAGTCGATGCGGTCATCGTCAGTGCCGCCCCCGAGGAACAGGGCTTCGTCGGCCAGTGCCCGGGCCGCCTCGACAAACTGCGGGTCGTTGAGGGTGACCAGCGCCTGCAGCGGCGTGTTGGTCCGCTCTCGCTGGATCGTGCAGACCTCCCGCGACGGGGCGTTGAGGATGTCCATCGACGCCGGCGGAGCAGACCGCTTCCAGAACCAGTACATGCTGCGGCGGTAGAGATCGGCACCGCTATCGGGCTGGTAGCGGTTGGTGTTGCCCCCCATCGACACCGCGGCCCAGACGCCCGGCGGCTGGTAGGGCTTCACACTGGGGCCGCCGATCTTGCGGACCAGCAGTCCGCTGGCAGCCAGCGCCGTGTCGCGGACCATCTCGGCATCCATCCGGAATCGCGGCCCCCGCGAGAGCAGCCGGTTGTCGCGGTCTTTCGTGAGCTTGTCGGGCGTCGTCGTCGCCGCTTGGCGGTAGCTTGCACTGGTGACAAACAGCCGGAACAGCTGCTTCACATCCCAGCCACCCTCCCGGAACTCGACGGCCAGCCAGTCAAGCAGATCGGGATGGCTCGGGAGTTCACCAGTGATACCGAAGTCGCCACTGGTACGGACGAGCCCGGTACCAAAAACCTCCTGCCAGAAGCGGTTGACCGTCACCCGCGTGGTCAGCGGATGCTCCTGCAGCAGCAGCCACTTGGCCAGGCCCAGCCGGTTACGGGGCAGGCCCTCGGGAAAGGCCGGCAGCATCTCGGGAGTGTCAGCACCGACCTCGTCAAGCCGCCTGTCGTACTCACCCCGGTCGAGGATGTAGGCCTTGGGCATCTCTGGCTTTTCCTGCATCACATGGGCAACCGTGCCCCGCTTTCTGATTGCCGCCTCCTCAGCCGTCAGCTTCGCCTCCAAGGCGGTCGCCTGCTTGAAGGCAGCATCAAAGCTGCCCAGCCACCAGTCGTAGATCCCCGTGGCGGCGGCAGGCCGTTCCTCGACCGGCAGCTTCACGATATCGGCCAGCAGCTCGGCCCGGGAAAGCCCCTCGACCTCGGGAGCCGATAGGCTGCGGCCCCAGATATTCAGGCTGCTCAGGCCGACCGCATGAGCAGCGGCCCCCTTCGCGCGGCCGCCGATCACCAGCGGCACCTCGTTACGGATCGTCTGTTTCTTGAACTTGTTGTTCTCGACCCGCGGCTTCTGCTGGAGCTTGCCGTCGTAATAGATCTTGACACCACCGGCTGAGCCTGAGCCGTCATAGGTCACCGTCACCAGCGTCCAGACGTTGGCCTTGAGCTGATCCCCGGCTACGACCTTCAGACCGTTCTCGGGCCAGGCATGAATCAGATGCAAGCCGACGCGACGGCCCTGTACCCAGACGTCCCAGCCGCGATAGGCGTTGGCCTCGTCCATCTTGGCGACAAGTGCGTAGCTTGAATCGACGGCCGGCAGCTTGACCCAGCAGCTGACGCTGAAAGGCTGGTCATACTCAAGGTCGGCCCGGCCCGGCAGTTCGGCCGCCCGGCCGTCAAGCACGGCTGCCGGGCTGCCACTGGGCCCGGGCTGCCAGCTGGTGGTCTTGGTCAGTGGCAGATCGGTCTGCTTTCCCAGGAATGTCGCCTGCGTGGCGGCCCCATCACCCTCAGAGAGAGCCAGCTGCACCAGTGGCGTGTCCTGCGGCAGGGCGGCGGCAATGCTCTCGCTGGTCGCAGACTTGATCCAGGCCTCGAAGTCGGCGCGGGCGGTCTTTTTCCGGTCCGCCACGGCCTGTCTGGCCGCTGGCAGTTCCTGCTGAAGTTCGCGAAACCGGGGCCGGTCGCTCACCAGCGGCACGGGCAGAATCGGCGGCGTGTCGTGGATGTTGCCGTCCTTGGCCCGCTGGGTGGTGTTGTTAAAGAAAGCCGACAATTCATAGAACTCCCGCTGCGAGAGCGGATCGAACTTGTGGTCGTGGCAGACGGCGCAGCCGGCCGTCAGGCCCATGAAGACCTGCGCCGTCGTCTCGGTGCGGTCCCGGGCATAGAGCACCAGATACTCCTCGTCGATGATGCCGCCCTCATTGGTTGTCATATTGCAACGGTTGAAGCCGCTGGCAATTTTGTTGTCGAGAATCTGGTCGGGGGTGGCGTCGGGGCCGTGGTCGGCAACGAGGTCACCGGCGAGTTGCAGGATGGTGAACTCGTCAAAGGGCATGTTGCGGTTGAAGGCGTTGATCACCCACTGCCGATAGGTCCACATCTCTCGGAAGTTGTCGAAGTGAATGCCATGAGTGTCGGCGTAGCGGGCGTAGTCGAGCCAGTGCCGGCCCCGGTGTTCACCCCATGCGAGCGATGCCAGCAGGGTATCGACCAGCCGCTCGTAGGCATCGGCGTGCGGGTCGACCACGAAGGCCTCGACAAGTGCTGGATCTGGAGGCAGACCGGTGAGGTCGTAGGCGACCCGGCGGGCGAGCGTGCGGCGGTCGGCCTCGGCAGCCGGGGTCAGGCCCTCGGCCTCCAACCGCGCCAGTACGAACCGGTCAATCGGGTTGCGACCCCAGCCAGCCTGCCGCACCTCGGGTAGAGGCGGCCGGGCCGGCGGCATAAACGACCAGTGCGGCTCGTACTCAGCCCCCTCCTTGACCCAGCGGACGAGCAGTTCCTTCTGTTCAGCCGAAAGTGTCTTCTTGATTTCCGGCGGCGGCATCACCATCTCCGGGTCATCTGAATAAACCCGATCGAGAATGGCGGTCGAGTCGGGATCGCCCGGGACAATGGCACCGAATTCGACGGCATCTTCCCGACGATCCAGCCGCAGGTCGGCCTGGCGGCTGGCCGAGTCGGCACCGTGGCAGGAGAAGCAGTTTTCGACCAGGATCGGACGGATGTGCTCGTTGTACGACAGCGGAGCGTCGGCGGCCCGGACCGAACCGACCAGACCGAATTGACAGAGAACCAGTCCAGCCCCTGCAATAGTGGTACGAAGCGGGTGGGTGAGCCGGCAAGGCAGCGGCAACCACAGCCGCGCAGGCGAGGGTTCCATAGACGCAACTCCCAGAGAGTTTGTTTGGGAACACCCACGTCGCCGTCACAGAGCGGCCTGCTCAGCGACGCGGACCCCTGGAAAGAGCCAGAGGGTCGATCGGCGGGAATTTCTGAATTTTACAACGGTTTTCCTGTAACGGCAATCAACCGGCCGCGTCATGACAGCAGCGAAATGCCGTGTTTAAAAGGTTTTCAGGCGTTAGGGCAGTCTCCGCAGGCTCCAAAAATCTCGGCAACTTCAGGATTTTGGCATGAATAATTTCACGCAGCGGTATCGTTCCGTTCTCACCTGTCCGGGCAGTTTCCTCTTCTGGCTGGTGGTGTTGCTGGGAGGAGTCAGCCTGATGGATGCAAGCCCCGCTGCCGAGCCGGCCGGTCCTCGGCGCGAGACCTGGAAAAAGATCGACCAGTCATTAAAGGAGGGCAAACCCAAGACCGCCAGTGAATTGCTGGCTGGCGTCGAGCAGGCGGCTGCGGCTGAGCAGGCTTGGGCCGAGGCCGCCCGGGCGATCGCCACGCGGGTACTCGCGACCAATGCCGACCGGCCAGCAGACGACCCGCAGCGGTTGGTTGACCTTGCCGCGGCGACGGCGGCGGCCCCTGCCAAGGCTCGAGGCGTGCTGGCAGCGATTCAGGCCAACTGGGCCTGGGGCTTCTTTCAGGCCAACCGCTGGCGATTCGCCCAGCGGATGACGCAGGCAGTGGACCGAGATGATCGCGATCTCGCGGAGATGGCCTCGTGGGACCTGCGGCAGATCGTCACGGAGATTCGCGATCGATTCGCCGCCGCACTCGCGGCTGGGGCGGGGCTCAAGCAGTTGCCGGTCGGTGACTGGGCGATGCTCATCGAGCCGGGCACGATGGGGGCGGTCTATCGGCCCACCGTCTGGGATGTGGTGGTTCACGATGCCATCGCCTTTGCCACCACGGGGGAACGCGGACTGGCTGAGCCTGAGGATGCCTTCGAACTCGAGGCATCGAGCCCGGCCCTCGGTGACCCGGCCAGCTTTTGTGACTGGAAGCTAACCGCCGACGCCAGCCCCGTCACCGACACCGACTCACCGCTGCTGGCCGTCATCGGCCTTTATCAGCAACTGCTGGCATTTCATGCGGACGACAACGACCGCACCGCCTTTCTGGCCGCCGACCTCGACCGGCTGCTCTGGGCCGGGAGCACAGCAGTAGCCGACGCCGACGCCCAGCCGCAGGAAGCATTGCAGGCTGCCCTGCGGGCCTTCATTGAACGAGCGGACAACCATGAGTTGTCGGCGTTGGCTCGCTTTCACCTCGCCTCAAGCCTGCGGGAGGATGACCCGGCCGAGGCCCGGGCGGTAGCACTGGTCGCGATCGAAACGCATCCTGCCAGCGTTGGCGGCAAGCAGTGCCGCAACCTCGTCGCCCAGATCGAGGCCAAAGAACTGTCGCTGTCGGCTGAGCGGGCTTGGGCCGCCCCCTGGCCGGACGTCAGCATCAGCTATCGCAACCTGGCGCGGGTGCACCTGCGGCTGGCCAAGGCTGACTGGGAGGAACGCCTGGCAGCAGGCAAGCCGTCCGGAGCCTGGCTTGATGCCGATGACCGCCAGAAGATTCTTGCCCTGCCGGCGGTGAAGAACTTTGCTGTCGATCTGCCCGCGACCACTGACTATCGGCAGGCCCACCATGAACTGCCGGTGGCAGCTGCCTTTGATGCTGCTGAACTCGCTCCAGGGGCCTACTGGCTGCTGGCCAGTCACCGTGAGGACTTCACCGACCGCGATAACGTGGTCGCCGCCACCCTCGTCTGGGTCAGCCGGCTGGCCATCGTGACGGTGACCGATCATCCCCTGCCCCAGGCCCAGCACACCGGCTATGTGGTCGATACCGCCAGTGGCGAGCCAGTGGCCGGAGCCACGGTGACGGTCTGGGAGCGGCAGCGGCAGGATCGACCGCCAACGTTCACCAAGGCCGGCACCACTCCAACCGACGCCGAGGGCCGCTACAGCCTTGCCGGCGAACAGGGCGTGCAGGCGGTGCTGGTTGCCACGGCCGACGTCGCCGGCAAACAGCAGACGATGCTCAGTGAGCCGCTTAATCTCTGGCGGCACAATCAGACGCGGCGACCGCAGCGATCGCTCGTGCTGATGACTGACCGCGGCATCTACCGGCCGGGGCAGCTGGTGCAGTTCAAGGCGGTACTGCTCGAGCGGGCTGCCGACGGTCGCAGTGCCAAGGCAATCAAAGGATCAGCCGTTGACGTGGTACTGCGGGATGCCAACGGCCGTGAGCTGGCCAAGCTGTCGCTGAGGACCAACCGGTTCGGCTCCTGCCACGGCACGTTTCCGATCCCGACCGGCTCCCTGCCCGGCCGCTGGTCGGTGCACGCGCGGGGCAGTGGTGGCTCCGGCTCAACGGCGATTCGGGTCGAGGAATACAAACGGCCGAAGTTCAAGGTCGAGCTCGCCGCGCCAACTGAGTCGGTACAGCTGGGCCGTGAGGTCTCGCTGACCGGCACCGCCACCACCTACACCGGGCTGGCCGTGGCCGGGGCCAAGGTTGGCTGGCGGGTCGAGCGGCAGATGCGGTTTCCGATCTGGTGCCGCTGGGCCTTTCCCTGGCTGCCGTTCGACAGTGGCAGCCGGCGGATTGCCCGCGGCACGGCCACCACCGATGCCGACGGCAGCTTCACGGTGACCTTCCCCGCCGTACCCGACCGCAGTGTGCCGGAGGAGTCGCTGCCAGTTTTCACCTTTGCCATCACTGCCGATGTCACTGATACCGGCGGCGAGACCCGGTCGGCCGACCGCCGGGTATCAGCCGGCTACACCGATCTTGAGACCAGTATTGAGGCCGCCGACTGGCAGGCGGTGTCGCCTGACGGGCCCGCCCGCGTCCCGCTGACGATCAGCACGACATCACTCGACGGTGAGCCCCGGGGGGCGACCGGTCGGCTGCAGGTGACCCGGCTGGTGCAGCCGGCTGAAGTCAGTCGGGGCAGCCTCGGGACCCGGCCAGTGCCCTATCCCACACCAGTGCTGCGGAAGGGAACCGCGGCCGGGCAGCCCGATCGTCCCGAGCCCGACCCAGCCAAGCCTGAGACCTGGGCCGATGGCGAGGAGGTTTTTGCTGCGGACAACACGACCGACGCTGCCACTGGCAAGGTGGTGGCGACCGTGACCCTGCCAGCCGGCATCTATCGGGCGACATTCAGCGTGCCCGGGATGGCTGGCCGACCAGACGTGAAGGCAACCCGACTGATTGAAGTGGTCGATCCCGCCGCCACGACCTCCGCCATCAAGCGGGCTTTCGTGCTGCGGACCAAAGCTGATACGGTCGAAGTGGGAGGCGATCTGCTGGCGCTTGCTGGCACGGGCTATGACCGGGGCCGGATCCTCATCGAACTGGTCAAGGATGGCAAGCTGCTCAAGCGGTTCTGGACCGAGCCCAACCGCACCCAGACATCGGTCAGCCTGACGCTCACTGACGCCCATCGCGGCGGCGTGACCGTGCGGGCTTGGATGGTCCGCGACGGCCGGCTGCATCAGGCGTCGCAAACGGTCGACGTACCCTGGACCAACAAACAGCTTGCGGTCGAATGGCAGCGGTTCACCCGCAAGCTCGAGCCGGCCACCCAGGAGATCTGGCGGGCAACGATCAAGACGGTGGCCGATCCGCTGGCGGGACCAGCTGCCCCCGCTGTCGCTGAGATGGTGGCCACGCTCTATGACCAGTCGCTCGACGCACTAGCACCCCATGCCTGGCCGGGGGGCTTCCTCGGTCTTTTCGCCCGCGAGGCCAGCCACCGGCAGCTCGGCTTTACGAACACCGAGCAGCCTCTGCGGCAGATTCTCGGCTCGTGGGATCGCCGCTACGAAAGTGTGTCGATCTCGTATCACCGGCTGCGGCCCCCGTTCGGCTCGCCGCTGCAGGGCGGCTTCGGCGGCATGCTGGGTGGCATGGCCCGCCGGGGCCGGATGATGCCGATGGCGGCGATGGCCGCCCCGGCAGCTGAGCTGGCCGCCGATGCCGCGGTCGACGGCTTCGCCGCCGGCAACATGCTGCGGAAGGGAGCTGCCGACCGGGCCGAGGCCGCCGACGAGGAGAACCAGTCGGGTGGTCCCGCTGAACCCGCTGCCGCAGCTGCCACGGCTGCCCCGCCGCCGCCCCGCCGCAACCTGGCCGAGACCGCCTTCTTCCTGCCGGCGCTTGTCTCCAACGAAAGCGGCACGGTCACGCTCGAGTTCACCCTGCCCGACACGCTGACCACCTGGCAGTTCAAGGCGCTGACCCACGACGAGCAGCTCCGCAGCGGCACGCTTTTCGACAGCTGCGTGGCGGCCAAGGATCTCATGGTCGAGCCGCTACCGCCGCGGTTCCTGCGGGAGGGCGACGTGGTGCAGTTTCCGGTGAAGGTGAGCAACCGCTCGACCGGGCGGCTGACCGGCCGCGTGCAGCTGGCCCTGTTCGATGCCCGCTCAGGCGACAGCCGCGTTGGGCTGATCGACGGCCCGGCCGAGCAGGCCTTTGATCTGGAAGCCGGTGCCTCTGTGTCAGTCTTTTTCCCGGTCACTGTCAGCGACGGTACCGACGTGCTGCGGTATCTGGCCACCGGCACCACCACCGGATCGGCCCGGCCGCTTTCTGATGGTGAGGAGGCCCTGCTGCCGGTGCTGTCGCGGAAGGTGCTGGTGACCGAGACGATTCCGGTGACGGTTCGCGGGGGCGAGACCCGCGCGGTCAGCCTCGACAAACTGGCTGCATCCGCTGACAACCCAGCTATCGAAAACCAGTCGCTGGTCGTGCAGGCGGTCTCAAACCCCGCCTGGTATGCCGTGCTGGCCCTGCCCTATCTGATGGAGCAGCCCGACGAGAGCATCGACACGCTTTTTCACCGGCTCTATGCCAACGCCTATGCCCGGCATCTGGTCGCTTCCGACCCCCGGATCGCCCGGGTCTTCGAGCAGTGGCGGGGCACAGCTGCCCTGGAGAGCCCGCTTGAGAAGAACACCGAGCTCGTCAAAACCTTATTGGCCGAAACGCCCTGGGTACGCGAGGCGACCGACGAGCGTGAGGCCCGGGCCCGGATCGCCCTGCTCTTTGATGCCACCCGCGTCGAGAACGAGGTTGCCGCCGCGATCGCCCGGCTCAATAGCCTCAGAAACCCGGACGGTGGCTGGCCCTGGTTCCCCGGTGGCCGCTCCTGCGACTCAGTCACCCTCTCCGTGGTGGCCGGCTTTGGTCGGCTGCGGGCCAATGGGGTGGCGATCGATGTCGCCCCGGCCATCGCTGCGGTGCCCTGGATCGATCAGCGGCTGATTGAAGAAAAAGAGTGGGCCGAGCGGCGGGCTGCCCGAGCCCGCGAGGCCGGCAACGAGGCCCTGGCGGCAGAGCCGGTGCTGACGCCGTTGGGGGTCTTTGCCCTCTATGCCCGTAGCTTCTTTCTTGCAGATGTGCCGCTCGAAGGGCCGGCGGCTGAGGCCCATGCCTGGTGCGTCAAGGTGGGCCGGCAGAGCTGGACCGAGCTGTCGCACAACCGCAGCCAGGGACAGCTGGCAATCGCGCTTGTTCGCAATGGCGAGCGGGAGACCGCCGGCTCGATCATCGAAAGCCTGCGGCAGCGGGCAGTCGGTGGCCCGCGGGGCGAGCAGACCGCCGACCGCGGTGAGGCCAACTGGCAGGGCATGTGGTGGCGGCAGCGGCATCCGGCCTGGTGGAGCTGGCTGGCGGCGCCGATTGAAACGCAGGCAGTGTTGGTCGAGGCCTTTGACGAGGTGGCTGGCGATGCCGAGTCGGTCGAGGCGATGAAGGCCTGGCTGGTGCAGCAGAAGCGGACCAGCCGCTGGCCGGGCAGCCGGGCAACCGCCGATGCCGTTGGCGTGCTGCTGGGCCGCGGCCGCGACCTGCTCGGCGACGCCAGCCTGATGACCGTGACCGTCGGCGGCGAGCCGGTCGAGCCGGGTGAGGCCGGGGCCAGCGAGGCTGAGGCGGGCACCGGCTTTTTCGAGACCCGCTTCGTGCGGCGGGAGATCACTCCGGCGCTGGCGGCGGTGACCTTTGCCAAGCCGGCCGGTGGCGGGCTGGCCTTCGGTGGTGTTCACTGGCAATACCTCGATTCAATCGAGAACGTCGAGGCCGCCGGCCGGGAAGAGCTGGCGATCACGAAGGAGCTGTTCGTGAAGACCTTCACCAAGGCGGGGGCGGTGCTTGAGCCGGTGACTGCCGACAGGCCGGTGGCGGTGGGCGATGAACTGGTGGTGCGGCTGGTCGTGACCAGCGACCGGGCGTATGAGTTCCTCGAGCTGGCCGATCACCGCCCCAGCCTGACCGAGCCGGTCGATGTCCTTTCGGGCTGGAAGTGGGCCGACGGCGTCGGCTGGTACCAGGTGACCCGGGATGCCAGCACACAGCTCTTCTTTGAGCGGCTGCCGGAGGGGACGCATGTCTTCGAGTATTCGCTGCGGGTGGCCCACCGGGGCCGGGCCTCCAGCGGCTTTGCCAGCATCCGCAGCCGCTACGCCCCCGAGTTCTCGGCCCGGTCAACCAGTCTGCCGCTGGCAACGGAGTAGCGTGGGCGAAACGCCGGTGAAACGAATGGCAGCGATGAGGGACCATCCGATCGATGGCTTGGCTACCAATTTTCCCCAGCTTCCAATTTTCTCCACCTTTCTCAAACCCGCCCGCGGCCGCAGCGGGTGCTGGAGTTCGCGGTGGCTCCTGAGGGCTGCGGCTGCTACAAACCCGCGGAATCCAGAGGCCTGCCATGTTTCAGCACCCGCGACGTTCCGCGGCACCGCTCATCGCGCTCTTGCTCGCAACCGTCAGCCTCGCGACCGGCTGCGGCACGACCCGGTGGAGCGACTCCAAGCGGACCGCCACCGAGCAGATGTTGCTCTCCGACGCGGTCGATCGGGCTGTGCAGGCGATCGACATGCGGCCGCTTGCAGGCCGCGTGGTCTTTCTCGACACCGCCTTCATGGACGATGTCAGTGACTCGAAATATTTGGCGAGCACGATCCGACACCAGTTGATCGCCTGTGGCTGTCGGCTGGCTCCGGATCGCGGGGCGGCCGAGGTGATCGTCGAGGCCCGGTCCGGAGTCCTCGGCACCGACCGCAGCGAACTTTTGATCGGCATTCCGGCTACGAGTGTGGAGTTTGCCGGCAGTGGCACGACGCTCCCCGAGATGGCGGCCGCCAAGCGCACCGACCAGCGGGCGGTGGCAAAGGTCAGCCTGTTCGCCTATGAAGTCACCACGGGCCGGCCGCTGTGGCAAAGCGGCCTCCAGAATGCTGGCAGCAGTACCCGTGACCGCTGGGTGTTTGGCGGCGGCCCCTTCCGTTCCGGTGACATCACCGAGCGGCTGGAGTTCGCCGGCAAGGATGTCTCGCTTCCCTGGCAGAATCAGTCCGGCGGCGAAGGGGATGTAGCGTTCGGCATCGATCTCGACTCACCAAAGGTCTTTGCCGCCGTCACGCCGCCGGGTTCACCAACCACTCAGCGGCAAGCGGTGGCCGATGAGCGGCCGGCCAGTCTGCCCCCGGTCCGGTAACGGGCATGGAACACCTTTCCGCCAGAGCTGGCCTGAGTCTGTTCACAGTTGCATGAATCGGAACCGTGGAACTCAGGCCTTGCGATAGCCCCGGGACGAGCTTTTGGGCTGGGGCTGGGACCGCTGGCCGGGGCGGTAGCCCATCCGGTTGTGATCGTTGTCGTGCAGGGCGAGCATCTCGTCGAGGCCGTAGCCGGTCGGGTCGATACCGTGAGCCTGCAGCAGATGCCGCTGGAGGGCCGCGAGGCTCGGCGTCCAGTCACCGTTGACGTTCCAGCGAGGTCCAGCCCGACGGGTGATGGTCGTGGCAGCTGTTTCAGCAGTCTCATCAGCCCCCAGCACAAACGAGGGCAGAAAAGCGGCTTTGAGTGCTGCCACCAGGCAGCCAAATGCAGATCTTCGATTCATGGCAGTGAAGTCTCTGGTGAAGTCCGCCTAACGAACTATACCACTCAATTACCGGCAGGTGTTTGCCGGGATGCCAGGATCGTTGCCGCTGGGAAGAGCCGGCAGCCCGCCGTCAGCCCGGCTTTGGGCCCTCGGCCGCAAACGGCCGGGGCAGCAAGTCGCGGAGCTGAAAGCGGCCGCCGCCATCGATGCAGACCTCGGTGTCAGCGTCGCCGAATTCAGCCAGCACCTGCAGGCAGGCTCCGCAGGGCGTCACCGCCGGGACCCGCTGCCCCGCCTGGTCGGTGCAGGAGATCGCCACCCGCACCAGCCGCCGCTGGCCTGCCGTCACCCCGGCAACGACTGCCGACCGCTCGGCGCAGATCGTCAGCCCGTACGAGACGTTTTCGACATTCGCACCGCGGACGATGCTGCCATCGGCCCACTCAACGGCAGCTCCGACCCGCCAGCCGGAATAGGGCGAATAGGCCTGCCGGGCCGCGTCTCGCGCGATCTGGATGAGCTCGTCACCGGGGTCATCCAGAACGGAGGCGGGGTGGTTGGGTGACTGGTTCATCAAGGGCTCCAAGAATGTTCAGGCACCGGTCAATTCGACAGCCGACGAAGAACGGGTAGGATCGGATCCGCGCGGGGAGTGGCGTCTCGCTGGCAATTCATCAACAGGAAGCCCCATGGCCGACATTCACGTCTCAGCCCATCCGCTCGTCGCCCATCATCTGGTGACCCTGCGAAACCCGGCCACCCGGCCGCCTGCATTTCGCCACGCCATTCGAGACCTTACCCTGCTGCTGGCCTACGAGGCCACCGCTGGTCTGCCGATTCGGGAGGTCGAGGCTCAGACCCCCCTCGGTTCCTGCCGGGGCGGCCTGCTCGAAGACCGGGTTGCCATCGTGCCGATTCTGCGGGCCGGGCTCGGCATGGCCGATGGCCTCTTGGAACTGATCCCCGACGCCGAGGTCTGGCATGTCGGGCTCTACCGCGACGAACAGACGCTGCAGCCGCAGGAGTACTACAACAAACTGCCGCCCCAGTGTGCGGCCAGCGTGGCGATCGTCGTCGATCCGATGCTGGCCACCGGAGGGTCGGCGGTTCGCACCTGCCAGATCCTGCGGGCGTCAGGAATCGAGCGGCTTGTGTTCATCGCCTTGCTGGCCGCCCCGGAAGGCATCGCGGCCTTTGCCGCCGGCATGCCCGATGTTCCGATGCACGTCGGGGTAGTGGATGAAAAACTCAACGATGTCGGATACATCGTGCCCGGCCTTGGCGATGCTGGGGACCGGCAGTTCGGCACGGTCGATCCCGCTGGGGTGTCTTGAGCAGCTGTTTTTCCGGAGCCGGGACGGATGCGGGCTGTCGACCTGATCCAGAAAAAGCGTGACGGTGGTCAACTGGCGGCCGCCGAGATCGGCTTTCTGGTTCGGGGGCTGACAACCGGCGAAGTGCCGGACTATCAGTGGGCTGCCCTGCTGATGGCGATTCTCTGGCGGGGCATGGATGCTGACGAGACCGCCGCCCTGGTCGCGGCCATGCTGCACTCAGGTACGGTGATCGACCTGGCGGAGATTCCGGGGCCCAAGGTCGACAAGCACTCGACAGGCGGCGTGGGAGACAAGACCAGCCTGATTCTGGCCCCCATTGTGGCCGCCTGTGGCGTCACTGTGCCGATGGTGTCGGGCCGGGGCCTCGGCCACACCGGTGGGACGCTTGACAAGCTGGAGAGCATTCCCGGCCTGCGGGTCAATATCCCCCTCGACGACTACCGGCGGATCGCCCGCGACTGTGGCCTGGTGTTCTGCGGACAGACAGCCGAAATCGCCCCGGCCGACCGGCAGCTGTACGCCCTGCGGGACGCAACGGCGACGGTCGAGTCGATTCCCCTGATCACCGCCTCGATTCTGTCCAAGAAGCTCGCCGAGGGGATTGACGCCCTAGTGCTTGACGTGAAGTGCGGCGACGGGGCCTTCATGCCCACCATCGACAAGGCCCGGTCATTGGCCCTGAGCATGGCGACAATTGGCCAGGCCCTGGGCACGCCGGTTCGCTGCCTGATCACCGCGATGGATGCCCCACTGGGCCGGGCGATTGGCAACGCGCTGGAGGTGGCTGAGGCGGTGGCCTGCCTGCGGGGTGAGGGGCCGGCAGACCTGATGGAGGTGACGCTGGCCCTGGCCGCCGAGATGCTGCTGGCGGCAGCGGCCGCGACAGACCGGGCCGAGGCCCTCGACCGTTGCCAGCGGACGATTGCCGACGGCTCGGCCCTTGCCCGGCTGGCCGGGGTGGTGGCAGCCCAAGGGGGTGACCCCCGGGTCTGTGATGATCCGGCTGGCGTCCTGCCGGCGGCGGCAGAACGTGTCGCCGTGCTGGCCCCGGCCAGTGGTTTTATTGAGCGGCTCGCTGCGCGGGGGGTCGGCCAGGCATCGATGCTGCTGGGGGCAGGCCGAGCCCGCGTCGATTCTGTCATCGATCCAGCCGCCGGCGTTGTCTTGCACAAGCAGGTGGGCGACCGGGTGCGGGCCGGCGAGACTATTGCCGAGTTGCACGTCAACGAGCCCCACCTTGCGGCGGTGCCGGCGGCAATGGCGGCACTGACCGCGGGTCTGGCCATCAGCCAACAGCCGGTGCCGGTCGGGTCGCGAATCATTGAACGGCTGTCGGGCGAACAGCAGGTGAATCAGTCATGACGGGTTATCTCGATCATTACCGGGGCCTGCTGGGCGTGGTGGTGATCCTCGGCCTCGCGATCGCCCTGTCGGAAAATCGCCGGGCGATCTCCAAGCGGATGGTGGTCTGCGGCCTGGCAATGCAGACGCTGCTGGGCCTGGTGCTGCTGCGGGTGGAACTGGGCCGGCAGCTACTCGATGCCGCCGGCAGCTGGGTCGAGGCCGTGCTGGGCTGTGCCGATGCCGGGTCGCGGTTTGTGTTTGGTGATCAGCTCGTCGATCCCCAGGGGCCGGCCGGCTTCGTCTTCGCCTTTCGGGTGCTGCCGACGATCGTCTTTGTCGCGGCACTCTTTGCCGTGCTCTACCACCTCGGGCTGATGCAACTGGTGGTGAAAGGGTTTGCCTGGGTGACGACCCGGCTGCTCGGTTCAAGCGGTGCCGAAACCCTCAACGCCGCAGCCTCGATCTTTCTGGGCCAGACCGAGGCTCCGCTGGTGATCCGGCCCTACCTGGCCCGGCTCACCCGCTCGGAACTGGCGGTCGTCATGGTGGGCGGCATGGGCCTGGTCTCAGGGGGTGTGCTCGGAGCCTACATCGCCACCGGCTGTGCCTCACGGGATTTACTCACGGCAATCTTGATGAGTTTTCCCGCCACCATCTTCCTCACCAAGATGTTCATCCCGGAAACGGGCACACCCGAGACAATGGGCTCACTGCAGATCGCCGCCGACCATGGTGATGTCAATCTGCTGGCGGCCGCCGCCCGCGGCACCCGCGAGGGACTCATGCTGGCGGCCACCATTGCTGCCATCCTGATTTCGTTTATTGCGTTGGTAACGCTGGTGAACCTGGGGCTCGGCTGGCTGGGCAGCCAGTGGGGCCAGCCAGAACTGTCGCTGCAGCTGCTGCTTGGTGTGCTGCTGGCGCCCCTGGCCTGGCTGCTGGGGGTTGCGGCCCCCGACTGCGCCGCCGTCGGCAGCCTGCTGGGAACGCGAACGGTGCTCAACGAGCTGGTTGCCTACGGAGACCTCGGTGGCCTGCGGGAGCAGCTTGCCCCCCGCTCGTTCACGCTGGCCACGATCGCCCTGTGTGGCTTTGCCAACATCAGTTCCATGGGCATTCAGCTCGGGGGCATCGGTTCGCTGGTGCCAGAACGCCGCAATGAGATCGCCCAGCTGGGGCCCAAGGTGCTGCTGATTGCCACCCTGGCGAACTTTCTCTCGGCAGCAATCGCCGGCCTGATGCTGTAGCTGGAGGCCAAACCAGCCCGGCCACGGCCGCTGCACAGCTGTGGGCTGAGCCTTCGACACAAACAACTGCTGGCTGCAACGCCGGAACACACGGCCAGCAGGCGGCCCTCAGCGATGTGGATCGAGGAGCCCCCGGGCAAAGGCCTTTGCAACTGCCTGCGCGGCATTGGCCGCACCAAGCTTTTCCCGCACGGCCGCAACGCGGGCCCTCGCGGTCCGTTCGGAGATCGCTAGCCGCTCCCCGATCTCGACATGGCCCAAGCCGTCGCTGAGCATGCGAAGCACCACGGTCTCTCGGGGGGTCAGCGGTGAATCCTGCTGTCGCGCCGCCAGCCGCTTGGCGATCGCCTCACCCAGCGGCTGTCCCCCGGCATGTACTTCACGAATGGCCGCCTTCAGTTCCATGTAGCGGACACCCTTGGTGACGTAGCCGGCCGCACCGGCATCGAGGGCCGCGAGGACGTCCTCCTGATCCTCAGACGAGCTGAGCATCAACACCCGGGCCTGCGGATGGGCGGACCGCAGCTGCCGCACCATGCTGATGCCGTCCAGGCCGGGAATGCTGATATCGACCAGCGTGACGTCGGGACGATGCCTCGTCCATAACGCCAGCGCCGACCGGCCGTCAGCGGCTTCCCCAACGATCCGAAAGCCATCTTCGGTGGCCAAGGCATGGGCAAGTCCCTCACGGAACAGCGGGTGATCGTCAACGATCAGGACCGCGATGGTGGAAGTGAAAGGGACCGTGTTCATCGTCCTCCTCGAATGTCGACTGCCTCTCGGTGCCGTTCGGTCGCGGTGGGAACGACAACATGAAGGATCGTGCCCTCATGCACCCGACTCGTGATGCTGATCTCGGCATCAATGCGACGGGCCCGCTCCCGCATGCCACGGATACCAAAATGCCCCGGAAGCGTGCCCCGACCTTCAACATCAAAGCCCGCTCCGTCATCCTCGACGGTCACGGCGACAGCCTGCCTGCGGCCCTCCAGGGTGACCACGATCTCACCGCAAGAGCTGTGCCGCATGGCGTTCGTCACCGCCTCGCGAACAATGCGCAGCAGGTGGTGCTGAACAAACGGCGAGACGCTGGTGACCGTGCCCCGCCGCTGGAACCGCAACCCGACGTGACTCGAGGCCTGCATCGCGGCGACCTGTTCCTCGAGTGATTCAAAAAGCGAGCCATCGTGTCGCGTGGGATCGCGGAGATCCCAGAGGAAGTCGTGCGTGTCGGATCTAAGCCGCTCAAGGAGCGCCCGTTGCGACTCGAGGACGGCACGAGAGGTGTCGTCGGCGGCCCGCTCAGCGGCGACATCCAGCCGCATCGCCACGCCCGCCAGATCCTGCTCGAGCGTGTCGTGAAACTCCCGGGCAATTCGCTTCCGCTCTTCGGTCGCCGCCTCGTCCTGAAGCTGCGCCTCAATGATGGAGAGCTGCTGCCGAACTTGTTGGCGAAGCATGATTGCCCAGCCTGTCACCATCGCCGCGATGGCAGCGAGGATGGCAACCACCAGCGACAGCCGCTGCGGCGTCCACCACGACGGCGTCTTGATCACTTTGACGTCGGCTGGGGAACGCAGCAGCACCTGCAGCCGGCCGAGGAACGGGAGGTCAAAGAGGACTCGGGTGTCAGGCTTTTCCACCCGCTCGACCGAGGCCACACCGGTGACCTGCACCTGACTGCCTGGCTGGATGGCCTGAAGGACGGCGAAGGTTTCCGGGTCCGCCCAGGCGTTGAGCTGTGAGCGAGCCGTCGCCAGGAGCAGCAGGCCACCATCGGCGGCCCGATTGAGGTTCAGCACCCGGGCGGGAAAGGTCACCAGGCAGCCGATCGAGTCACCGGGCGGCGGCACGTGACTGACGCTGAGGTTCGCGTTCACCTTGTCGATCAGCGTGTCCGCATCCACGGGGAGAGGCTGAGGCGGAGCCACAACACCGATTTTCCGATAGATCGCTTCGGTCAGACAGGCTGTCGGATCACTCCGACGCAAAAATCCAACCACTTCAACACGGTCACCGACCGTCAGCGGCTCCCCTTCAGAAGACTCGACCCGCACCCCGATCTGCTGTTCCTGAAGGTAGAACGAATCGCCCGGACTTATCTGGATGACGGTCCCTTGCGACCGTAGCCGGTGCCCTTTGACGGGGTTCCGGCGATAGGTTCCCAAGGCGTGAAGCGGGAAGAATGGCGTCTCGAAAGGCTTGGTCGGAGCAGCCCGCACGATCGTGAAGTCAACGCGGCTGTTGGCCATCAGTTTCGGCCAGATGAACTCCCCCCGCTGGTTGTAAATCGCGACAGCCACTCCAGTGATTCTGACATCGGTGTCGATGAGGCTGTCAGGATCGCCGGTAAACCGCTCCGCTGCCACATTGACCGCGAACCGCCGGCCGTAATAGTCGACGATGAAGCCCAGGTCATCCCCGTCCTGCTTGACTGCCTGCATGGGCTCGGGGGCACCTCAGCGTTTGCGGGCGACTCGCTCGCGCCGCCCAGGCGGATGATGGTCGTGCATCTCGAGAGCGGCCTGATGCCGCAGTTCTTTTTCCCAAAGCGCGGAGAAGAAAGCGGCTCGAGTCCCTATCTCGATTTGCTCGCCGAGCATCGCGGGCTGCTCACATCACTGGCGGGCGTGTCGCACCCGAATCTCGGCACCGGCCACGCAGCCACCAACTCCTTTCTCACCGGGGCGCCCAATCCAACGGCGAAGAATTTTCGCAACACCCAGTCGGTTGATCAGTTTGCCGCCGATCGGCTCGGGCATGAGACCCGGTTTCCGTCGCTCGTGGCCAGTGTGCAGAACAGCGGTGCGTTGACCGACATTCTCTCGGTGTCGGGCAGCGGGTCTCCAATTCCTGCGGAGACGAGTCCGCGGCGGCTTTATCGGGCGATGTTTACCGCCGGCACCGCCGCTGAGAAAGCCGCCACGCTGCGGCGGATTGAGGCAGGCGGCAGCGTGCTCGATCTGGTGCTCGACAAGGCGACGAGCGTGACGCGGGCCACCGGCGGAAAAGACCGCGAGCGGCTGGAGCAGTATTTCGAGAGCGTCCGGGAGTTCGAAAGGCGGCTTGTTCGAGCGGCCGAATGGGAGCACCGAGCGAAGCCAAAGGTTGAAACGCCGGAGCCTGTCGACATCGACGATCGCGGGGCGATTGTCGAGCGGATTCAACTGATGTTTGACATGCTGCGGCTGGCATTACAGACCGATTCGACCCGGTTCATCACCTGCTACATCAGCACGTTTCACGTTGTCCCGAAGGTAGAGGGGGTGAGGAATGAAACTCACAGCCTCACCCACCATGGCAACGAACCGGGAAAAATCGCCGAACTCCGGCGGATTGAAGAGGCCCAACTCCGCACGTTTGCCGAACTGTTGCAGGGCTTGCGGGATGTCGAAGAGGCCAACGGGACGCTGCTTGACAACACCATGGTGCTCTTTGGCAGCGGCCTGGGAAGCGCCAATGCCCACAGTTCGACCAATCTTCCCCTTGTCCTGGCCGGGGGCGGGTTTCGGCATCCTGGCCACCTGGCCTTCAATGAGGAGCACAACGAGCCGATGGGCAATCTCTTCGTCACGATGCTGCAGCGGCTGGGGCTTGAGGTCGATGCGTTTGCCTCGAGCACCGGTACGCTGCGGGGGCTCGAATCATGAACGGCCGCGCGGTCATGGTGCTTGCCGCCGTTGTTTGCTGGGGCAACCTTGCCCCAGGCAACCCGCTTGAACCGTTTTTCGAGCGGCACTGCTTCGACTGTCATTCCGGCCAATCGCCGGAAGCCGGGTTGGACCTTTCGGCAGTATCACGGGATGCCGGTGACTCGGCTGCGCGGGAGCGACTGGCCCAGATTCACGACCGCATCGCCAAGCAAGAAATGCCTCCGCGGGATTATCCGCAGCCCTCTCGTGACGAGGCGAATGCCGTCACTACCTGGCTTGACGCCCAGCTGCACGAAGCCGACAGGGCGGCTGTCGCCCGCGAGGGAAGGGCCGCCACGCGGCGGCTGACCAACAGCGAATACGAAAACACCCTTCGTGATCTGCTCGCGCTGCCCGATCTCGAGGTTCGTGGACTGCTCTCCGCCGATGGCAAGGTTGATGGCTACCACAAGATTGGTGACGGTCTCGACCTGTCCCCTGTCCATCTGGCGGCCTACACCACCGCAGCCGAGACAGCCATCTCGGCTGCGATCGCCACCCGCAGCACTCCACCCCCGGTGATCCGCCGCAGGATCTATCCGGCGTCGGTGTTTCGCTTCAAATACAACCTCGCGCGTGGCAGCTACGTACTACTCGCCGACATGCAGCCAGACCCCGCACTGCCATTTGTGCCGTCACCGGATGTCGCAGACGGGCTTTCAGAGTATGAGCAGCGAAAACTTCGCTACCAATTTTACGACGACCACGAGATCGCCCAAAGCCATAGTGCCGTGGGAATGTTGATGGCAAACGTCGGCGATACGTTTGCCCCGCTGGAGGTCTCCCCCATCCATTCAGGAAGATACCGGGTGCGGCTCTCGACCTGGGCCTTTACGTGGGACAAGGGCGAAGTCAGGCCGGTGGACATCCCCCAGGCGCTTGTTCTTCGCGGGCACAAGGAGGGTCGCGAAAATCGCGAGGGGCGAACGCTCATGACCGTGACGGCCGCATCCCTCGCGCCCCGGGAGTACGAGATTGAAACCTGGCTCGATGCATCGGAGTCGCTGGTGCTCGACCCGGTCTCGATCCCCTGGTTTGGCGGTACTCTCAGCGTCGGAGGCGAGGGCCGCTGGGCGACAGCAAACCATGTCGGGCCTGGGATCGCCATCGACTGGGTAGAGGTTGAGGGGCCAATCCACTTGTCATGGCCGCCGGAAAGCCATCGGCGGCTTGCCGCCGGCGATTGCTTCGAGGACGCGCTGCGGAGAACTTATGGTGCAATTTTGACATCACCCGAGTTTCTGTTTCATCGGCAGGATGTCGCGGAAGACGACGCTGCCCTCGCCGGCCGGCTCAGCTACTGGCTTTGGAATTCGCCGCCGGATGACGCGATTCTTGCGGCCGCCGCGGACGGTCGGCTCCGTGCCCCGAACGACCTTGAGCAGCAGGTCGATCGCTTGCTTGATGATCCGAAAAGCGAGCGGTTCAGCGAAGACTTTCTCGATCAATGGCTGGCCCTCGACAAGATTGATGAGACCACCCCTGACCGCCAACTCTATCCAGAATATTCGATCCTGCTGCACGAGGGCATGGTCGCCGAGACACGTTCGTTCTTCCGTGAACTGATTGCCAACGATCTGCCGATTCGGATACTCGTCGATGCGCCCTTCACGATGCTTACCCAGCGACTGGCGGAGCATTATGGCATTCCCGACGTCGATGGCGTCGACCTGCGGCGGGTTGAACTGCCGGCGGACAGCCCTCGGGGTGGGCTGCTCACGCAGGCAGCCATTCTCAAGCTCACCGCCAATGGCACGACCACCTCGCCGGTCAAACGCGGTGTCTGGGTCATGGATCGGCTGCTCGACGATCTCAAGCGGCTGCTCGCGGAGGACGAGGTTCGCCTGGCCCGGGCGTTTGTCGGCCACATGGTCCGCTACGCGACGGGAACCGAGCTTCGCTACTCAGACCGTCGTGAGATCGCCCAGATCGTCGCCGCGACCCGTTCGACCGGCTATGGCGTGCGGTCGCTGATTCAGACCTTGGCCCGGAGTCGCCTGGTGCTGTCTCGCTGAGCGGATCGAACCGCGATTTTGCCGGAACCGTCAATATCGGCCGGCCGAGGGGGCGGCCTATCTTCGATAAGGTTTGGGAGATATTGGTCCTGTTTCCGTCGCTCCCAGCAAAGGTTTCATGTGCTTTTTGGGAGAATAGTCATGCGGCATCATCAACCCACCCGTGCCTTTACGATCGTGGAACTCCTTGTTGTGATTGCGATCATCGGGGTCTTGGTTGGTCTGCTCCTTCCCGCAGTTCAGACAGCACGGGAAGCAGCCCGCCGATCCAACTGTTCCAACAATCTGAAGCAATTGGGGCTCGGCCTGCTGAACCATCACAATGCGAAGCAGGTCTTTCCCATCAAAGATGGGAGGTATGCCGGCAAGGCAGGCCTGGGCATGCGACAGATCGAAATTGTTGCCGTCCGCGAAACACGGCCTGCGAAGACTGCGAGCCCCGCTTATGGGCCGCCCCAGCCGGCACGGGAAAACTATCTGCCAGAGAGATACTCGACAAAGTCGACGTTGACCGCTGAGGTCACCCAGGCTGGCCCCAACGAGTTTGACTTCAATCTGACGATGGGAAAGTGACGGACACGGTCTGCAGCGGCCTGCCAGACCACCATCCGGGGTGGCCGGTAGGCCAATATGCCCCGCAACCGCTTCGGCATCGAATCTTGTGCCTGTGTCGCCGATGCTCGATGCAGCCGCCTGAGTCACGTGGTCTCGATAATCGGCACGCTGATATGCTGCCAAAATACGACGGTTCAAGTGGATCGAGTGGAATCTTGAGAAGATCGCTGCCCCAAACTCTCTCATGAGCACTGGTACAGAAACTGGGAAGGGGTCAGTCAGGCCCGTATGCGGCGAATGCGGCCATAATTCCAGGCACAAAATGCGGCGAATATCTTGACTTGCGGTGAATAGCAGCAATAATTGCCGCAATAAGTGCGGCGATTATGCGATACATTTATCAACTGCAAGCCTGGCCCAAGCTGACCTGGGACCGTGAGGCCCTCTCCTACCCATTAGCGGATGTACGCCACAAGCAAGGCAAGCTCCTTGGCCAGATGGAGGCCCTGGGCTTCCCCTTGCGCAGAGAGGCCAGCCTCGTTGTTCTCACCAGCGACGTCGTGAAATCGTCGGCGATCGAGGGCGAGACTCTCAATCCCGAAGAGGTTCGTTCGTCGATCGCCCGTCGACTCGGGCTCGACGTGGGCGGAGTTTCAAGGGGTGCCCGCGACGTCGAGGGGATCGTCGAAATGATGCTCGATGCGACGAGCAAGTTTGATGAGCCGTTGACTGATCGTCGGCTGTTCGCATGGCATACCGCGTTATTCCCCACCGGCCGCAGTGGCATGTCCCAAATCGCCGTAGGCATGTGGCGTCCGGAAGAAGCCGGCGACATGAAGGTTGTCTCTGGCCCTCTCGGTCGGGAGCGAGTTCATTTCGAGGCTCCGGAGGCCAAACGTCTCGACATCGAGATGCAAGCCTTTCTTGAGTGGTTCAATAGACCCTCGGCGATTGACCCTGTCTTGAAGGCAGGGGTTGCCCACCTCTGGTTTGTCACGATACACCCCTTCGAAGACGGCAACGGTCGAATCGCACGGGCAATCGCCGATATGGCTCTTGCCCGCGCTGATCGAACAAGCGATCGCTTCTACAGCATGTCTTCACAGCTCGCAGCCGACCGCAAGGAGTACTACCGAGAGCTGGAGCTTGCACAACGCGGCGAGCTCGACATTACTCGCTGGCTGACGTGGTTCCTGAGCTGCCTCGATCGCGCCATTGAAAATGTGGGTCAGCTTCTAGGGGGAGTGATACGCAAGGCTGAGCTGTGGAGTCGAATCAATCTCATTCCTGGGAATGAGCGACAGCGGCTTGTCATCAATCGAATGCTCGACGATTTTCAGGGATTTCTTACGAACTCCAAGTATGCCAAGCTGGCCAAGTGCTCCAGCGATACGGCGCTTAGGGATATCCGCGAGCTTGTGGTTCGAAATATCTTGCGGCCCAATGAGCACGGCGGGCGAAGCACGAGCTACAGGCTCGCCGAGCCAGATGAAAGAGGCGAATAGCCAACAGGATCGGCTCCGCGCTACGCCAAAAGATAGTCCGGCCAATGGCACTTTCGCCAGCATGGTCTGATTCACGAGCGACCGGGCCCGACCCAGTTGGCCACCCAAAGAATGATCGAGCGCCGCGGGAGCACATCGCGGATGTGGGTGATCCGGTTGCTACGCCAGCAGGTGGAGGATCGTCGCCTGCGGGGCGTGGATGTGCACCATGTCGTGGGCCACCTTGCAGCCGAGGTCATCGCTCGCCCCATGCACGTAGCCGGGCTTCACCGCACCCCCAGCCATCCACACGGAATAGCAGTCGCGATAGTGGTCGCGGCCGAGAATCCCGCCATCGGCGTAGACCGCTTCCGAATCGCCTTCAATGAAGCAACAGGAGCGAGCGTCGCGACGGGCGGGGCACCGGCTGTTAGCGGTGATGAATGTCAATCATGGGCAGATCATCCGGTGATGCGTGCTTGAACGCTCCACCACGATGAAGCTGCGCCAGCTCACCCCCTTCGACCGGCGGCCCCCGGGCCCTCAACCAGGGCACCAATCCGTGGGTCGGCCAATGACTCGGCAACGAAGTGGGCACCGGGAAAGGCATGGCGGCGGCTGTGGCCACCCGGGACGGCCACCACGACCGCCCCGGCCGCCACCGCGGCTGCACAGCCGGTGGCTGAGTCTTCGAAGACCAGCATCTCCGCTGGCGGCACGCCAGCCCGACGGGCGGCCAGCTGATAGATCTCGGGATGGGGCTTGCCCTGGCTGACATCGGCGGCGGTCAGCACGAACCCCAGCTGATCCCGCAGGCCCACCCGGGTGAGCACATCGTGGGCGAACTCCGGACCACTGCTGGTGGCCACCCCGCGAGGCAGGTTCCGCTCATGCAGCCGCCCGACCAGCTCGACCGCCCCGGGCATGGCCGCAAGCCTGGTCGCCAGTAGCCCCTGGAAGATCTCCTTGGTCTCAGCCGCCAGCATCTCAACCGTGTCGGCCAGCCCATGCCAGTCGATCATCGTGGCGAGGGCAACCGCCTGTGGCCGGCCCATCATCGCATCGAGCAGATCGCCGTCGAAGCTTCGGCCCCGCCGCCGCAGCAGTTCAGTGCCGACGTCCTGATAGAGATCCTCAGTATTGACGAGCAGGCCATCAAGGTCGAACACGACTGCGGCAATGCTGGGTGAAGAGGTGGGCATGGACCTGAATTCCTGAACGTGCGGAAGGCATGGTGGGAGACCGGCCGAGACAGCGACCGCAGGGTACCCGACGCTGCCGGCTGACCGAAAGCCGTCGCCATAATCGGGTTTTCCTCCACCGGGTCGAAGGAAGGCCGGCAACGCCCGCCGGCAAGATCGGCGCCGTTGAAGAGCAGTGTGAAGCCCGCCGGCGTCACACCGCAGGATTCCCGCTCCCGAAGTGGCCTCGTTGCAGGGGGGGCAGGTCACTAAGCCTCCGCGGCATCATTCACTCAACCTGTCAGCTGGTTTGGGACTTTCGCATCTCAAATCCATCATCAATTTCTTTCAATCCATCGGGACTGGTTTTCGATTGCGGGCAGTCGGGCGACTGTCGCCCGATGTTTTCATCGACAGAGGTTTGTGCTGGGTAGCAGGCATCCCCGCGTCACTTCGCTTTGTGCCGCTGCTCCACGAACGCCACAATGCCGACTATGCCGCGAACAAATCCCCGACATCCGACTCTGCGACCCGCCCCCAGGCAGGACAATCCCCTCGTCGCGATCGTCGTCGATCCCTCGCTGCCGTATGAACGTGCGATCGCGCTCGGCGTGGCCCACTATGCCCGCGAGCGGGGCAACTGGCGGCTCTACGTCGAAGAGGAGCAGCTGCGGAGGCTGCCCGACTTCAGCGACTGGCCCGGCCATGGAATCATCGCTTCGTTTGATGACGACCGCGTCGCGCGGGCAGTGATCGCAACCGGCCTGCCGGTGGTGGCCGTCGGTGGTGGTGGCGGAGGCTTCGATCCAAGCAGCAGGATCCCCTACGTCGAGACCGACAACGAGCGGATCGCCTATCTAGCGGCCGAGCACCTGCTCGCACGGGGGCTCGAACACTTCGGCTTCTACGGGCTGCCCCCCGAGCCGGCCACGGTCTGGTCGGAGGCGCGATGCACCGCCTTCACCCGCCGCCTCGCCGCGGCCGGCCGCACGTGCGGGTCGCTCATCGCAGAGTATGACGCCACCCACTGGAGGCAGTTGCTAGCTGAACTTGAAGCCTGGCTCTCCAGCCTGCCCAAGCCGGCCGGCATCATGGCCTGCGATGACGTCCGGGCGCGGCACGTGCTGGAGGCCTGCCGCGGGCTCGGGCTCCGGGTACCGCATGACGTGGCCGTCATCGGGGTCGATGACGATGAGTTTGTCTGCGAGCTCTCCGATCCGCCGCTCTCAAGCGTCGCCCAAGCTGCCCGCCGCGTGGGGTACGAGGCGTCGCGGCTGCTCGACGGGCTGTTGCAGGCCGCGCAAAACCCGCCACGGACGCCGCAGCACGCTGCCCGGCCCGTGCGGCTGGTCGTGCCGCCGATTGGCGTGGTGGCCCGGCGATCAACCGACACGCTGGCCGTGGGCGATCCCGAGGTGGCCGCTGCGATCCGCAGCATTCGCGAGCAGGCCACGCGGGGTCTGGGCATCGCCGAACTCGTGAAAGAGTCGGGGCTCTCTCGCTGGCAGCTCGAGGAGCGGTTTCGGCGGGCCGTCGGCCGCAGCATCCACGATGACATCCTGCATGTCCGCCTGGAGGAGGCGCGGCGGCTGGTGACGATGACCGATCTGCCGATGAAGGCCATCGCACCACAGGCCGGGCTTGGCTCGGTCGCCTACATGACGACGCTCTTCCGCCGCCACTTCGGTATGCCACCGGCCGCCCTGCGGGCCGCCAGTCGCGGGCGGGCCACCTTACTTCCGGCCTCGGAGAACTGACCACATGCCGGCCCCTACCGCGCTCGCCATTTTCGCCCACCCCGACGACATCGAGTTTGTCGCCGCAGGCACGCTGCTGCAGCTGCGGGAGGCAGGGTGGCAGCTCCATTATCTCAACCTCTCCGGCGGTGACTGCGGCAGCATGACAACCAGCCCGGAGGAGACGCGGACGATCCGCGCGGCGGAGGGCAGGGCAGCAGCGGCCATCCTCGGGGCTGAGTTCCACGAGAGCCTCGCGTCGGACCTCTGCATCGTCTACGAAGAGCGGCTGCTGCGGCGGCTGGCGGCCGTCGTCCGGCAGGTGCAGCCGCAGATCGTGCTCACGCACTCTCCCGAAGACTATATGGAAGACCATATGAATACGGCCCGACTGGCCGTCACCGCCACCTTCGCCCGTGGCATGCCCAATTTCACCACCGATCCACCCGTCCCGCCGATCACAGGGGATGTGACCGTGTATCACGCGATGCCGCACGGCCTCTGCGACGGCCTGCGGCGGCCGGTCGTGCCCGATCTGTTTGTCGATACGACCTCCGTGCAGCCGCTGAAGCGGCAGGCACTCGCCGCCCATGCCAGCCAGAAGGAGTGGCTCGATGCCACGCAGGGCATGGACAGCTACCTGGATGCCGGCGATGAGGCGGCCGGCGTAGTGGGGCGAATGTCGGGGCGGTTCGCGTACGCGGAGGGCTGGCGACGACACCTTCACCTCGGCTTTTCGGCGACAGACGATGATCCGCTGGCGGCAGCGCTGCCACCGCAGCTCACGAGCAGACCAGCGTAAAGACTGTGTTCGTCTGAAACCGCGACCTCAAGAATTGAAAGAGTTGCCTGCTTCCCGGGAGCGGAGGAACGTGCGAAAACAGGATTCAGACAGCTGTTCGTTCTGGAAAGGTGTGCCGCCATGCCCCGACGCCTGAGTCGCATCGCCCCCGACTGGTGGGATTACACGACCCTCGACGCGGAAATCATTCGCGATGCCGCAGCGCTCACGGACCGCGATCTTGCCGCCCTCACCAGGCCTGGCTTTCGCATCGTCTTCTACGACACGCTCGAAGACTTTTATCTTGCCGAAGCGCTCGAATACATCACCGCCTGGAGGCAGGCCACGGCTGACGATCCGGTCGGCATCTGCGGGCCGATCGGGCCAACGGAGCAGCTACCACTTGTGGCCCGGCTGGTGAACGAACTCGAGCTCGACCTGCGACACGCCCACTTCTGGGGCATGGACGAGTGGTATGAAAACGGCCGCGAGGTGCCCGTCACACATCCCCTTTCGTTCGAACGAGCCGACCGGGAACTCTGCTTCGATCGCATTCGGCCCGACTTCCGGATGCCCGAGGCCAACCTCCATTTCCCGAAGGCTGACACCGCGGACTATGTCGCAAGCTGGCAGACCGCCCGCTGCGCGGTAATGCAGGGCGGGCAGGGCGACATCAAACACTGGGCGTTCAACGACCCGCTCCGCCGGGAAGGGAACTACCAGGACGCCCCCCCGTCGCCGGCCGAGTATCGGGCCCTCTCCACGCGGGTCGTCGATCTTCACCCGGTCACGCTCGCTCAAAATGCCCGCACCAGTGGCGGTGGCAACATCACGATGGTGCCGCAGCGGGCGATCACGGTGGGGCCCGTGCAGACCTGGCAGGCGGAAAAAGTCTCGATCTGGCAGGCCGGTGTGCACGACAACCCACTTGGGCAGCGGCTGACCGCTCTCATGATCGCCAAGGGCCTGGCCGATGCGAGCGTGCCGATGTCGCTGCTGGCCGACCATCCCAACGTCCAGTTCAACTACTACCGCGGCGGCCTCGGCACCTGCGCCGTCGAAATGCACTAGGCTCTGTCTGAAAACTCAGTACCTGGCTTCGAGCGGCTCATTTGCCCTCTGGCTACGTCCGGCTCCATCGCCAGATCTGCGAATCTGGCTGCTTCGCCGTCCTTGTCAGAGACCAAAGCAGCTCGCTCTCGGGCCAACGGTAGCCTTTTCAGACAGAACCTAGTCTCTGTCTTTGCAGCATGGCCCGCTGCTGAGCAACCAGGCGGTCAGGCAACGCCCGCTGCCGGCTGACTGAAAGCCGTCGCCGCAGTTGGGGTTTTCCTTCGTCTGGTTGGTGCTGCGACCGTCAGGTTTGCCTGACTGTCAGGGTCATGACCGAATCCCCTCCAGTCCTTGCGGCAACCCACGGCTGGCCGTACAACGAGTGGGCTTTTCGGAGCGCTCGTTCACATCGGTGCTGAGGGGTTTCTGGTTAATGGCTGCAATCGTTGCGGGTTCATCGGCGATCCTGCCCGAGACGAAGAATGTCGGCAGTGTGCTCGACAAGGCCTTTGAGGCCGGCAAGGGGATTCTGCGGCTGTCGCCCACCTGGGTGCCGCGGAGCTTTCTCCACCCTGGCAAGCGGGTGCGGCTTCATCCGGACGATTATTATGCCTTCGGACTTGACCGGGGTGGCATTGATGAGCGGTGGTTTGCCAGCACCACTGAGGCGGCCAACGAGGGCCGCGTGCCCGACGAGGGACTATCCTGGTGTGTCTTTGAGGGTGAGCGGTTCCTGTTGCGGGATGCCGTTTCTGAGGGCAAGGGCCGGCTGGTCGGTGAGGCGATCTGGCAGCAGTACCAGCGGTGGCCGGTCTATTCCAAGTTCTTTGACAACATGGGGCCCATTCCCCATCACATGCACCAGTCGTTCGAGGATGCCAAGCTGGTCGGCCAGGAAGGCAAGCCCGAGAGCTACTACTTTCCCCCGCAGTACAACAACTGCGACAACAATTTTCCCTACACCTTCATGGGGCTGGAACCGGGCACCACGAAAGAGGACGTCCGGCAGTGCCTCGAGAACTGGAACCGGGGTGACAACGGCATTCTCGATCTCTCGAAGGCTTATCGTCTGAAACGCGGAACCGGCTGGCTGATCCCGCCGGGCGTCCTCCATGCTCCCGGCTCGCTGCTGACTTACGAGCCGCAGTGGGGCAGCGATGTCTTCGGCATGTTCCAGTCACTGGTCGAGGGCCGGGCGGTGCCGTGGAGCCTGCTGGTGAAGGACATGCCTGAGGAGAAGCATCAGGACCTTGATTTCATCATCGGCCAGCTCGACTGGGAGAAGAACATCGACACTCATTTCAAACAGGCGAACTACCTCGAGCCGGTGCTTGACGAGTCGCGTTCGGAAGGCTCCGCCGCCGACCGCTGGGTGGTCTACGGCCATGTCGATGGCCGGCAACTGTTCAGCGCCAAGGAACTGACGCTCGAGCCCGGGGCCCGGGTGACGATCACGGAATCGGGGGCCAGCGGTTGGATTACCGTCCAGGGTGAGGGCCGGGTGGGCGGGCACGACGTTGCCACACCAACACTGATTCGCTTCGGCCAGATGACTGCCGACGAACTCTTCATTTCGGCCGAGGCCGCCGCAGCCGGATACACGGTGGAAAACACCGGGCCCGGCCCACTGGTCGCGCTTCGCTACTTCGGTCCTGATGTCCACACCGATCTCCCCGTCACTGGAAGGAACTGATTCATGCCCCACGCCAGCCCCAAGCTTCACAACGCCATGTGGCCCGGTCTCGTCGGCAAGGGCACCGACGAGGGCCAGGAGCCACCGATCTCACTGGAGCGGATGCTGGAACTCACCGCTGCCGCCGAGGTGGACGGTCAGAAGTTCGACGGCATCGACTACTTTTTGTTCCTGCCCCACACCAATCCCGAGGCGAGCGACGATGAACTGCGTGTCATTGCCGACCTGATTGCCAGCCACGGCTTCGCCGTTGGCTCGCTGGTCGCTCCGGTCTGGCCCGGCACGGTCGGTGATTCGGCAATGGGCGATACGGCGGCCCGTGAGAAGTTTCTTTCGGCAGTGAAGATGGCCTGCCGGATCGCCAGGGTCTTCGAGCAGCACGGTGTCCGCAAATACGGCGTGATCCGGATCGACTCGGCCGAGTTCGGGGTGGCGAAGTGGCGAGAGGATGCCAAGGCCAACACCGCCAGGATCGTCGAAACCTTTAAGGAAGCGGCGCAGATCGCGGCCGACAACGGCCAGCGGCTGGCGGCCGAGGGGGAAATCTGCTGGGCCGGCATGCACTCGTGGAAGGACATGCTCGACGTGCTCGAGGGGGTTGGCATGCCCGAAACACTCGGGTTCCAAGCCGACCTGGCCCACACGTACCTCTACCTGCTGGGCTACAACGCCCCGGAGTACGGCCTGGTGCAGCCCGGCTATTCCGAAAACGAGTTCTGGGCCGCCTACGA
>Ga0209986_10000807_pt1 | contig 30788 bp, 35 predicted proteins | sample BlataG_FD_183168 | JGI IMG/M metagenome (GOLD analysis project Ga0209986, IMG submission 183168) | Deep subsurface microbial communities from Black Sea to uncover new lineages of life (NeLLi) - Black_00105 metaG (SPAdes) (version 2) | ecosystem: Environmental > Aquatic > Marine > Oceanic >...
GGATCAGCTCACGAGCCCGCGTATGGCCGAGGGCCTGAAGCGTGCCACGCGCGCGGACGTGGGTAGCCCGCGTGGCGCGAGCGGCGCGCGTACTATTGGACCGGTCACTCGGGACGTAAAATCTCCTTCGAGCACCGGGCGGAAGATGCTGTCGAAGAAGGAGATTCGGAAGCAGCGCGAAGCGCAGAGACAGAAGAAGAGGAAGCTCGGCAAGAAATGAGTTTCGATCCTGCCATAATGCAGCTCGGAAAGTGGAAACTATTCGAGCACATCGGCTACCAGCCGCATGAGAAGCAGATGGCTTTTCATATGTCCAAAGCGCGGTTCAGAATCACTGCTGCTGGGACACGGTTCGGGAAGTCGCTGATGGCAGCGATGGAGTGTTGTCACTTGCTGCTGAAGCCTAATATCCAAGGCTGGATTGTCGGCCCCACCTATCGGTTGGGAGAGAAAGAATTTCGATACGTCTTCAAGACTATGGTTCATACACTCCAGTGCCCGACAGTGCGAGCGAATGACAACGTAGAACTTGGAGATATGTATATCGAGTTTCCGTGGGGCAGCTGGGTCAGGGTCATGACGGCCGAGAAGCCGAAGAACCTCCTCGGTGAAGAGTTGGACTTCATGATTCTTGGTGAAGCGTCGCAGATCAAGAAGCAGACATACACTCGGTATCTTCGCGGCAGAATCGTAACGAGAAACGGTTGGGTAGTAGCTAACACCACACCGAACGAGCAGGAAGATCTGATATACCCGATGTTCCTCAAGGGGCAAGATCCGAGGTTCACGGAGTATTGGTCTGAGCAGTATGGCACAGCAGACAATCCACTGATCCCGATGGAGGAGATCGAGGCAGCGCGCGCTGATTTGCCGCCGGACGAGTTCGCTGAGCAGTATCTCGGTGAGTTCATGGTGCTCGGCGCGAAGTCAATCTTTGACTCCGATATTCTGCATGAGTTCCTCAAGAACTCCCCCGACCCCCTTCGGGTAGGGTCAGTCATAGCGGAGCTGGTGGACGAGGGGACAGGCGGGATACATCTGAATTGGGAGATAGAAGACGACGAGGACGGCTGCCTGGAGATTTACGAGGAGTATGATCCGAGCTGCAGTTACGCAATCGGTGGTGACGTAGCGGAAGATGATACTTCGATGGGCGACTTCTCCAGTGTCGATGTTCTTAATTGTAACACGGGTAACCAGGCGGCGCAGTGGCACGGGAGCATAAGCCCGCACGAGCTTGCGTATGTCTCGGGAGCGCTCGGCTACGCGTATGGAGTGGCACCCATAGGCATAGAGCACAATAACATGGGTGCAGCCACAAACCATGAGCTGAAGAAGTTCTATCCGAAACTCTATAGACGCAAAGTGATGGACATCAAGGGACCGAAAGACAAGAAGACGAAGAAGGTTGGGTGGTATACCTCAGCGAAGTCAAAGCCGATCATGATCAAAGACTTGGTGAAGGCGCTGTCGAATGGTGAGTTTACGCCGAACAGCCCAGCGACGATACGAGAGATGTTGTCGTTTGGGAAGAGTAAGGATGGTAAGCTCCAAGCGCTAGGCGCTAACCACGATGATCGAGTTATCTCAGCAGCGATAGCCGAGCAGGTCGGGCAGCAGTTCGCTTACGATCCGTCTATTGACGACAACCTCGACCACCTGTATCAACAGCAGGTGGCTGGATATGGAGTGCAGTCATGAGTCTAAAAGGTGAGGTCGGTAAGATCACACGAGTTCCCACTCCGCGCTCAGCGGCTAAGCGCAGTGCGAAGCAGAAGACTCCGCAGCCGTTCGAGCAGCGGCTCGCTCGGAGCATGGGCGGGGCACCGAAGACCAACAAGAAGGGCCGCTCGAACAGTCACCGAGCTTGGACGAACTAGATGCATGGCTGCTGTTATTTCAAAATCTTTGATTTTGGAATCTGAGTAATGGCTATGACCCAGGCTGATATTTCCGGAAGGCAGCGTGCTGACTTCTGGGAGGATTTCAAGAGGAACCAAAGTGTCAGCAGGGTGAATTTGAAGCTCGACGGTAGCAGGTGGAACACCCCTTGGGTAACAGCGTTCGACAGAAAGAAGGCGCGGAGACAACGTGAGTTACTCAAGTAGCGGGTTCGAGCCAGAAGCCATCAAGTATCCGAGGGACGGATCGGTCCCGAAGGATAACAAGAGCGCACTGCAGTATGCAATCGACTGCAAGAACTACGGTCTGAAGTTCCGACAACAGTATGAGCCCGAGTGGCGAGATGCCTACCAAGCGTATAAGCAGATTCTGCCTGACGAGGAAGTCACGCTTGGGCGCGCTCAGCTCTTTGTGCCATACGTCTTCTCTATCATCGAGTCGATGCTGCCGGAGATGCTGCTGACGCTGTTCAACGAGAAAGAGATCGTTAAGTTCGTTTCGGTTGACCCGAGGAGAACAGACGCTGCCGAGCTGGCAAGTAAGATGTTCCACCTGTTTCTTAACAGGATATCGATCTTCTGCAAGATGGAGGAAGCTCTGCGCACGGCGCTGCTCTATGGCGACTGCGCAGCTAAGGTTCCATTCATCAGACGACTGAATAGTAACGGACGTATCGAGCGGCTGCCTGGGTTCAGCCCTATGGACCCGTGGCACTTTGTTAAAGACCCGAAGACTCCTGACCTCCAGGCCGGTCACTTCTGCGGCCACATGGTCAAAAAGACTCTCAAAGAACTTCGCTCGATGGAGAAACTTGGGAACTACAAAAACGTCAACAGCCTCGTCGAGCACCCTCCCTTGGATAGTAATTCCGAGCCAGGCGCGTCGGATAGACTTAGTATTGCGAGCAAGAGTTTCCCTGACGGTAACCCCCAGGATGCCTGGGAAGTCTGGGAGATGTGGATCGATGATAGACTGATTGTCTTCGGTGAGGACAGGGTTCTGCTGCGTAATACTCAGAATCCGTTCGTGCACCAGAAGAAACCGTTCGTGAACTTCTCCGCGTATCCAGACAGCGGAAACGCTTATAACATGGGCGTGCCGAAGATTCTGGAGCACCTCCAGCGCGAAGCGAACTCGTATAGAAACGCTCGACTTGATAACGTCCTCATGAGTATGATGGGGATGCTCAAGATGGAGCGGTCGGCTCGAATCAATCCGTCTGACCTCATCCTCAGGCCAGGTGGTATCATAAGAACAGATGACAACGAAGGTCTCGAGAAGATGGAGATGGGCGGAGTGCCGCACACTGCGTTCATGGAGCAGGAGGCGTTCGACAGGGACATCCAGAGAACGTCTGGTGTTTACGAGCACTTCCAGGGCGCGTCACCTCGAAGAGAGGAGACAGCGACAGGTATTATCTCGTTGCAGCAGGCTGCCGGGCGCAGGCTCATGCTCATGATTAAGCGTATCGGTGAAGGTCCGCTGCCGCAGTTTGCTGAGATGGCGACGAGTCTCATTCAGCAGTTTGCCGAGGATGAGATTGTTATCCCGTTTATGGACGAAGATCAGATGGTTGCCTACGATTACTTCAACAAGGAGGATATCCAGGGCGACTTCATGTTTGAGTTCTCGTCCAGGCCCGAGGATCTGAGTGTCGATGCGCAGAGAAACAATGCCGTAGCGAAGTGGAATATGTTCGGGCAGGTGCCGTTCGCTAACCCGATCAAGCTCATGGCAGATGTTCTCAAGGCGTTCGGTAACGCTAACGTCAGAGAATACATCAATCCTCAGTATCACCAGCTGCTCGGGGTTCAGCAGCGGATGCTGCAAGACCCGGCGAATCCTCTCGCTCAGCAGATGGCGATGAGTCTTGGACCTAACGGGATGGGTATGGCAGGTGGAGCGCCGCAGCTCCAGGCTGGTCCGCCGCAGCAGGGCGGTGGAGGTAATGTGCCTGGTCCTGGTGGGATGCCAGGTGGAGTGCCGCCCGAAATAATGCAGATGATTATGCAGTTGCTTGCCAGTGGTGGGATGCAGCAGTAATGGGACTCAAGGTTGACAACAAGGACCACCACGAGCTGGAGAGCGAAGGCTTCCAGGTTGTCACTGCGGAGGACGCAAAAGTCTTCGTAGATATGTGTGCTACTTTTGCGTTCAAGTATTGGATCGAACTGGTAATGCGAGACATGGACATCTCGGTTAGAAAGCTCAACGGACTGAGCGCGACGAAGATGTCCATCGAGGATCTTGGCAAATCTGTTTTGGTTGTTTGTGCGAAAAGAGATAGCTACCAGTCGCTGCTTGATTTCGTAAGAGAGCAACGAGAGGCAGCAGACAGAATTCTAAATGAAAGAAAGGGGACTGACAATGGCTGACAACCCTCTAGACAAGATTGACGACACCGGAGACAAGGGCGGAGAAACCAAAGCTGGCGACTCCACCGTAGACAAAGGTGCCGTGAACGGGACAGAGGCACTCGCTGGGCTCGTTGGCGAAGGCAAGAAGTTCAAGACCGCAGAGGAGCTTGCGAACTACGTGAGCAAGACTGACCAGCAGTTCGGGACTCTCGGAACGAAGCTCGACCAACTGAACAAGAAGAACGAGGAGCTTGCTGGCAAGCTCCGGTCGGTCGAGGAGAAGACGAATCCGAAGCCCCAGGACAGCGTATCTGCACGCGAAGTGGCTAACAAGCAGTTCATGGAGATGTTTAGCAAAGATCCCGCTGGTCTGCTTGCTAACCTCATTGCGCAGGGTCTTGGACAGGCAAACGCCCCGCTCTACGAAGCGCAGCGAAAGACCGCTATGAACGGAGCAATGAAGACAATCGCTGGCCTCCCTGGATACAGCGAGAACGAGGACGCTATCCGCGACGAGGTTTTGGCGCACCCTGAGATCTACCAAACTCCCGAAGACCTTCCGAAGGCATACGGGGTAGTGATGGCAGAAAAGATGCCGTCGCTGGCAGAGACTTTGAGGGCAGAGGGCGCGAAGGCCGAGCGTGAGCGGATGGCAAGGGAAGGCTTTGCGATCACTGAGGATGCCGAGGGAGTGAGGACGCTCAAGGAAGAAGAGAAGGAACTCTCCCCCTCGGATAGAATGATGAAGAGGATGCAGGTTCATACAAGTAATAATCCGCTAGACAACATCTAGCGAGACAGTTCAAAGGAGAAGGAAAGTGGCAGTTGTAATTCAGGCTAGTCGAGGAGTAGATTCACAGAATCAAACTCTTCGCAAGATCGATATGAGGGACAAGATCGACCTCATTCGACCGAAGAAGCAGCCGCTTACCATCCTGACCAAGAAGGTCGGGAAGGAAGTGGTCAAGAATCCTCTGTATCAGTGGGCGAGTGATGTTCTTGGTCCTCGTTGGGACCGTGTTCCGGCAGCGCAGGCTGCTGGCGCTACGCCTCTCAACGTGACCAACGGGCCTTACTTCCATGCGTTCGATATCATCTTGATCCCTCGCACGAACGAGCGTATGCTCGTCACAGTCGTTGCAGTAAATGCACTGACCGTAACTCGTGCTTGGGGTGGGTCACCAGCAGCGGCGACAATCGCAAGTGACCTCGTGGTTATCATCGGCAGCGCGTTCGCAGAAGGTTCTGCGATGGCGACGCCTCGTATGACCACTCCGCAGACCGACTTCAACTATCTCCAGATTCACAAGGACGTTGCCGAGAGCACTGGCACCGCCGAGGCCATGGAGACTTGGGGCAACGACTCGCTGGACCGCCAGACCAACAAGGCTGGCGAAGAGCATGTCATCGGTATCGAGCGCGCTCACCTGTTCGGTATTCGTGCGCTGGTGGCTGGTGCTCTTCCGCCACACGAGACAAGGACCACTGGCGGGGTTGACTGGTTCATCGCAGCCGATGGCCAGAACTTCAACCTGAACGGTGCTCCGCTGACCGAGATCGAGCTGATGTTCTTCTTCGAGAACCTGTTCAAGTTCACCGACTCGGTTACGATGTTCACACCTCCGAACTTCCAGACTGCTGTGTCGCTCGCTGTTCGGTTCCACATGGAGCCGATTGCGAACGCGCAGAAGGCCCTGGGATTTCCTGTGTATGAGCTGACCACGCCTCACGGCATGGTTCGGCTCGTGCCTCACCCCCTGCTGGAAGGCCCTGTCCACAGCCGCTACGCAGTTGCCCTCACCCTGGAGGACCTGAAGTATCGGTTTGCGAAGGGCCGCGACAACACGCTGGAGCTGGATGTTCTCCAGACTGGCGTGGACGCGCAGCAGAATCAGTGGTTGACCGAATGCGGACTTGAACTTCGCAAGCCGGTTGAGCACGGAAAGATCTACGGGTGGTCATGATGGATACCAATCTGCTTCGTTCTGCTGAGATTCTCAAGCAGAGCAAGTTCTACGTTCGTGATATCGCCGCGGACGGATTTCAGAACGCAATTCAGATTCGCTACGATGTTGACCGCGACACACGAGCAACTGCGGCTACGGCAGTGGCAGCACAGATTTCCTACGTCGATACTGGCCCTGGCGTGACGAAGGACATCATCGCCCTTCGTAACATCGGTGCAGGTCTTGTTGCTGACCTGACTTTCGGTCGCGCAGCTACCGGAACTATCGACGCAACCTTGCTGACACTCAAGGAGATCGTTGACGAGATCAACGAGACTGGTGGTCCGAATGGCTGGACTGCGCGACTCGTGGATCTTCACGGCGGCCACGTAGGTGCTCTGCTTGGTTGCCGAGCAACTGCAACCTGCTTCGGTGTCTGGTTTGGCACTTCTCTTCAGCTTCTTCCCGCAGATCTTCACAACGCTGCAGTGATCCATCTCGGTGTTCGTCTGCCCGGAAACCCTCCGGGAATCGAGTTGGACTCGCCGCCCTACAAGGACGGCATCCGAAGCAAGATTCTAGCGTTCACGCAGTTCTCGCTTGACAACGTTGGTGGCGGCGTAGGCAACACCATCGTTCGAGAGGGCGACACTGCGGCCGAGTTGCTCGCTCCGATCATGACGACTCCGCTCGCAGCTGCAGCTGGTCCTGCGGTAATCACAACCTACAACCATGATGTCGTCGGCAAGGATCTGTGTATTGAGTGCGTGGAAGCTGTCGCATTCACCGTTGGGCAGTTCCACCTCACGACCGAGATTCAGCGTGTCGGACTGGTTACTTCGGAAGCATTCATGAGCGGTCAGAATCCCGAGACGATCGGGTTCTAGTAGTTCACGCGCTGGGAGGGTGCTGAGATCCCGATCCCCTTTTCGGGTAATCAGCACCCTCCTGACGCACAACCCTAAAGGGGAAGAGTAAGATGGAAACCAAGTATTCGTTCACGTCCAAGGGTGCTAACCTCGCAGTGATTTTGGCTCCTGCGGAAACAGCTCGTGATGTGCAGGGCGCACTGATCATCATGAAGCCAGCAGTCATTGCTGAGTTCATTCGCGGGTCTTACGACACAGACGACAAGGAGACTGCTCGGAAGCTCTTGCAGTCAACTTCGTATGTTGCTGGAGACTTGTTCCTTGCTCGGATTGATGACAAGTCACCGACCGAAGAGCAGGTCAAGGATCTCATCAAACCCATCATCCTGCAGAAGACGAAGCAGGCAGTGGGATAGGGTAGAAAAATGCCGGTTGCAGTATTCCTTGCAGGTCAGGTCGCGGATCAGATTGCATCTGGTCTTGCAGACACTAACAAGGTCTTTGTGACCGAGGACGATATCTACAGCTACATGAACGATGCGATCATTACAGCTTCGATCTTTACGAAGAGTATTGATACGAAGCTCTACACGTTCTTGACAGGTGCGGGTGTAGATACTTACAATCTGCCGAGGGATGTTATCCTCGGAGATATGAACATCAGTGTCTTCTTCGATGGTAAGCCTCTGGCTCGCGGTCAGTTCGCTGAGCAGAAGACCAATGTGACTACACCAGGTAAGCCGCTCGTGTTCTTCATTAGGAGGAACAAAGTAGTCATTGCCCCCGCTCCAGGGGGAACGTATACAGGATTAGAGTTGACTGTTTACTGTGGTCAGCTCGCTGATGCTGTAGTCAAGACTGCTCCGAATGCTACGATGCCAGTGCCTACGGAGTTTATCCCTTTCATCAAGTTTTGGGCTATCTCCCTTGGTTGGCTAAAGCGACACAAGACTGGTAGATTCAATACGAACTTCAAGATTGCGACGATGCAGCTCGCAGAACTGAAGAAGAACTCAACCGAGATTCACAGGGAAGCTCCGATACGATTCATGACTGAGAAGGAACTGAAGGCTCTTGGTTATAACAACGTCCGCTCAGACGAAAGACAGTTCCCTGAATGAGTTGGTCCGAGGAAAGACTTGTTTATGACGGAGAGCCGTGGGGCTGGAACAGCATTGATCCTACAACTGCTGCTCCTGCTGGGTGGAACAATATCTTTTCTGGATGGAATACGAGCTATAAGGTCTTTACTGAAGAGCCGAAGACCATAGGTGTAATAACCGAGGAAGTGCCATGACCAGAAAGTTCGTTCGCATAACTGGTGATCCAGGACTGGCAGACGATCCTGTAAACAGAATTACTCTGCCGGAGAGTTACCGTTGTCCACAGGCACAGGAACTTCAGGCTTTTATGACAACGGACCCTCTGACTGGAACGAACTACGGTCACATGATGCGAGTAATCAACGATACTGACTATCGACTTGATGTTATTGAGACTCTACTTCCTGGTTACATTACGGCGCATATGACAGGTGCAGAGATCAGGACGGCACTTGAGACCGATCTTGGAATTCCGATTCCTCTCAACGTAGACTTACTTGACGGTTATCACGCATCAGATATTGTTTCTGCTGCATCGCCGCTGATACTTCCGAAGGGCATGTGGGAGATAACCGGAGACCATCTTATACTTCCGGCGGAGCCTGTTTCTCCTGTTGATATTTGCTACGATCCTACGGGACACGTTTTCGTAACATCTACGGAAGTCAACCCGGCCAAGGTTTACAAGATCGAGTTGGAGTCCGGACTCGTTGTTGCTACTTTTTCGTTCGATGCTCCGCTTCCTATAACGATGAAGTCGAATTGCCTCTGTTTTGATGGTGAGCAAATCTTGATCGGGTTCGCAGATACAGCCTTTGATATGTATAATGTTCACCCAGCGGTGATTGGATACTATGCTGTCATACAGGTTGACGGGACAGTAGTACATGCTCCGACTGTGCTTCCGGCTGGTGCATGGAACCCAACTGTTGCGTTGAAATTAGATAACAGTGGCTGGTTCGTAATGGCTGGCTGCGGAGCAGTAATTGCTGGGTTCGGATGGGCTCTGAGAATAGATCCAGCAACCTATGCTCTTGGTGCAATCGCACTGACAGCAGTGAACCACGGAACAATAATTGCTGGCGCTGTCGGTGGTTGCCTGTATGATCAGAACAACTTCTTTGCAGGTGGCACCATAAACTATGGACAGGCGCACTGCGTAATACTTGGATCCAGTGATGACGGCATGGGCTCGCAGGTAGCAATGTTCCTGCTAGAGTTTTGTCCAAGCCAAGCAGGTGGAGTGTTCGTAGTGCGCGGTGACGGCGGAGTTGAGATACTCGACCAGGGAATTGGCGGAACTCCCAACCCTCATGACACTCCCAAGGACATCTGTTACGCATCTGAGCGTTACTGGATCGTAACGGCAGACAACTCGGCTCATGTTAACGGCAACCTCCTCTCGGTTGATCCGCAGGAGATGGAAACTGCTGCTCTTGCCGGTAGGTTACTGTATACTGCTCATGTAGTGGATTGGATGGCTGCTTCAACTGATGTCCCATACTCGGTTTGCTGGGATGGCGCAATGAATCTGTTCTGTGGAATGTGGGATGTCGTCGGTCCTCCTGGAGATGTTCACATAGCCAAGATGGGAATTATCCAGACTGGAATCGGAGTATGGACTGCTCTGATGAAGGGTGATGTCTATCAGAATCTTGCCGGTTACCATCCTCACTGTATTTGCATGACCCATAAGGGTGTTTACATGATCGAGGAAGCTCCTGCCAATCCTCCTGGACAGCGCATTACTTCCGTGTGGGGATAAAGTGGACGAACGAGAATACAGAGAAGGCACCGTAAACATTCCTCGCCTAGATGGCGGAGTGAATGTCTTCGACGCTCCTGATACAATAGGCGAAAGCCAGTTACAGCGCGGGTCATTCAACTACGAGTGTGAGCGCGATGGTGTAATAGTTAGGCGTCCTGGTAATATTCGCTATGGACTGCCTTTCTGGAACGGTGTTACTCCATATGTAGAACCTGGTTACGATGGCGAAGAACAGGTGCAGTAGTGAGAGTAGAAATCGACAATAGGTTTTGGATTAAAAACACTGACGTTGATGGGGATTGTGTCTCCGTCAGTGATCCATCTCCAATTGTCGGAGCTGTGAAAGATAAAATATTCACAGCGTTCACGGCTAACGGTCTTGTTCCGATGAGTCTTATAGACGCCACAGTCTACAACAGGTTTGAAGACGTAAGAGAGCTGCTGCTAACGGACGCTCAACTTGTAACCGCTTCGGAAACAGTTGCTCGTAATAGAATGTGCGGGCTAGATGTAATCAAGAGAGATCCGAACTCTGTTCCACTCCTTCCCTTGCTTAGCAAGCGCGAAGTTGCTGCGTTTACTTGGCCTCGTGATTCCTATGCAAGAGATGGGGTTACTTGCGGTAGCATAGAATCAGGTGCTGGTGGATACAATTCCCAGGACAGACTTAATCTCGATATTGATTTCGGGATTGTTCTTGGTTTCCATGTATCTAATGATTACGAACCTCTGGACTGGGCATTTAATGAGTATGTTGTCTTGTTTGATAGATGTGGATACATACAGATTAGATTTTATCCAGACAGTGGAACTATCTGTTTTGTTGTAGAAAGAAACGACAATAACGTAGATAGTATCGGGCTTCCGCAGCCCGTTGGCGCTAATAATTTCTATTTCATAATAGCTTCTTATCAATGGAGAACAGTATTCGGAGTTCAGGAATCTGTCTTGCGTCTTGGGTTTCTGGATTCAGCTACGTTGGCTGTTAGTTCAGTTGATGATTCAGGCTCCCCCGGAACAAAAAAAGAATGTTCAGCGAGACCCTCCCCTCTCGGAAGTGTTACGCTTCTTTCGGACTGGAGAGGACAGCATCAAGCTACCACCGAAGCAATAGGAACAATTATTTCAGCTCGTGTTGATAACGAAGTTGCCGATTGGGACAAGAGCTATTTCGGAAGTCAGATTCTGTTTGATATATATCTTTTCAACATGTGCTCGGGTGCATTGCTTGATGGTGCTGGCGCTGGTATTATACTGCCAAACGAACCGGGAACTGTCTGGAACATAAATCCGAGAGAAACACAGTTAATATCTGACAAGTCAGAAGGTGGCGGATATGATGTTACCTGCAGAGGCAACCAGTGGGAAATAGTTGATGTCGAGGTTCCCAGGAACTTCGATGTTAGATGTTACGCTTATCCTCATCCCAATGCCTTTTATCCAGACAAACATGGCATTTTGGAGGCTGGCGATCTGCGTTTCTGGATTTGGGTTCCTTACGGAGTTGGTGATATTACACTCGAAGATATAAATTTCAGACTGTTTGATAACAATGGCAACGAAGAGGACATTACTTCCGACAGAATAAAAAACATCAAGAAAGCTGAATATGCCGGAACACTATTTGGGAGAGGGCAAATTCCAGATCTTGCTGTTCAAGGATATAAAGTTACTCTTAACGATTCTGACCTTGGACTTGCGAATAATTATATCTGTGACGATGTTCCATATACTCATGCTTTAACTTATCATCGAAGATTTCTGTCGGGACCATACCCAGAAAACAATTGTAATTTTGCATTCATGCAGAAGTTAGATCATACAAGGCAGTCGCTTGGTCTTATCTCTGCTTCAGTTGGAAATATCTGTTTCTCGAAGAAGCTGATTCCGCAGTATTACTATAAACTTGCATACCTTGCTTACAGAGAGGATGCAGTAAATGGCGATACTTTTTCTATTGATTTTGCGTATTCGCGGAATTTGGTTGACTGGTTCGTTAATCAAAGATCAATTCCGTTGCACTCAACTTCCGATCCAATAAGTAAGATATTCCTGAGCACGGACGGAAGACACGTTGCTCTGTTTGTGTCAAACGATACAGACAATACAATAGATCTAATCAAGACGGACGACGAGACTGGATTTGATTCAGCTACGTTCGAGAATGTTGGACCGGTTTTATTTCCGAGACCTGGTAAATATGACGAGAATGGAGTATCCGCTCCATCTGTATCAAAATCGAAAGCAGGATTGTTTTGTCTCGTTCACGAAGTTGAAAACGCAGCAGGAGAACTGGGATTCGGAAGAGTATATTCCAGCAACTTCTTCGTGTGGAACTCGTGGAATAGGAGACGAGCAGAAGAGAGTTTCTATAGCAATAACAACAATCTCATGGACGAAGTATCAATACGTGATCCATCGAGATTCTTTGATAACGCTAGCGTTCAATACATGGCTTACACTGGCGAGGATATTGTCGGTGTATTTTCTATTTTGTTTGCTAAATTGATTGAAGAAGACGAGTTCGCAGATCAGGATCTCGCTGAAACTGTTGACGGCCTTAAGATATACGATATATCAAATAAGTGCAGGGGCCTGTTTGATTATCGCCACGAAGAGAAGTTCATAATTGCAATCTTTGGTGCAGCAATATTCAGAGATAACAACGAAGGCAATTTCAGATTGATTAGAACTCATTTCAGAATAATCGCTGATTTAATTAAAACAATTGGGCTTCAGGTGATTCCCGTTGATGAGTATTTCATCGACGAGAGCTTTTCGCACGCAGTGATCGTAACTGGATCTTTTCCCAATCAAAAGTATTTTCAGAGCATGGACTATACTACGTTCCTTGGAAAGGGACAATGCGAAGCGCCATTTGGGACAGGCCCATTCCCTCTCGGCGTAACTGCTGGCGGGTCACTCACTGTTGGCAATAGCTATAAATACAAGTTATCATGGGAATCTGCGACAATAGAAGGAAATGTATCAGCTCCTTCTGTTGTGTTTGATATCGTAGCAGCAGGGTTCAGAACAGCAACATTCAATGCTAAACTTCCGTATATAATGCACGGAGGAACGAGACTCGAAGATCATGATCGAGATCTCAGAATTAATATATACAGAAAAGAGTGGTTGACTGGACCGGGTAACGAGCCCGATCCACTTGATCTCACGAACGAGCACTATTTCTTCAAGGAATCAAGAGCGGTGGTTGCAGCTGACTGGCTGACCGCCGAGTCATTCGTAGTGATAAGGGAAAACGGCGCACTTCCTGCGCCGACTACTAGACTACCTTACTTTGACGGTCACGAAGTAGGACACAACGCAAGATTCTGTCTTGACCATCCGTCCTCGAACAGACTGCTTCTGTTCTTTGGAACAGAGATGTGGTTCTCGGATACAGAGTTCAAAGAGGCTTTCCCTGTTGCCAATGTTCTTAACTTGGACGATGGCACTGGTGACTATATCATGGGCGTAGCGCTCTGGAGAGACGATGCTTACATCTTTTTCTCGAAGAAAGTAATTAAAGTAGTTTTCCGTGGCGATAGTATCTATCCGCAAATCATATCGAGATCAATGGGTGTGATATCGTCAAGAAGCATAGCGCCAAGCCCTGTTGGAGTGTTTGCTCTGACCAATGACGGTATAAGAATTCTTTCCGATACCGGATGGAGCGAGGACATTTCCAGGGATATCAAGCCATACATAGACGACGCAATCTTACTCTCGAATGATTACTTTCCAGAGGACATAGAATCTGGACAGATGCACGCGGACCAAGGAGTCTACGCGAGTCCGGGCGCATTCTTTGATGATAAGTATTATCTCGATATCATGGAAAAAACAAACTGCCCAAGGATCAGACTTGTCTATTCAATCAAGAAAAAAACCTGGTCGGTTCACGAGGAGTTCAAGTCTGGCGTCCTCCTCTCGGTTCTGTCCGGTGAACGAAAGTTGCTATGGGGGACCGCAGTTACCGAACCTTCTGGACACAAAAGAGTGTTTAGAGTTGGTGGAGTAGATGACAACGGCATCCCTGTTCAGGCAAGGGCAATAACAAAAGAATTCGATCTTGGGAGACTCGATCTGTTTAAGCAATTCTATGAGATATTCCCGAGTATCGACGCAGAAAATGGCTCGATGTTGATTACTGTTATTTGCGATAGAGGAGTAGTGGGCTATATTTCAATGTTCGCAACGCCGGAAAGAGTTGCGTTCTTTGATTTTGCTCCTACGAACAATGCAATAGGGTTTGCCGGTGGTCCTCTCGCCGCGGCTGGACCTCTTGGATTAGCAATTCCGGAGCTGTTGATTCCAACTGGATTGACTACTTCTAGAAGCAAGCGCCGAGCTGTTCTGCCTGATACGATGATAGGGAAGAAGGTATCATTCGAGTTCTTTGATAACGGCAAGGGTGCTCCAAGTGAAATCAAGGCTATCTCGTTCTCGTTCACGTTCGAGGACTCTGAACTTTGACTGGACATATTAAAATAGAATCTTACCCTACGTCCAAACCAGAGGACAAGGGCGCGCTCCTTGCTGTTGAGGATCTTCATAAAGAGAAGATGAGCGCAAACATAGTAAACATAATGTGTTTACAGTCCTATATAATCAAGGCTGCACCACAGGATCGGTTCGGTGACGATATTGTCTATGTCATAAGACCCAAAGAAGCATACACTCTGACGAAGATAGGATACTTTAATTCGTCAGGACTCTTCGATTTAACTGACTGCGTAATACACGTCTATAACGAGAAGCTCAGGGTTGATGGCGATAGAGTTACGATAACCGTGAAGGCAGGCGTGTCCGAGCAAGAAAATGAAGTTATTCTTACGCTCGGTCCTGAAAACAAGATGACTGTCACGATAGAAACGTGGCCGTCTGGTGAACCTGGAGTGGGATACTTTCATTTAACATTCCACTTCGAGAAGAGGAGAAAATAATGGCCATCGGATCCATTATAGCAAGTATTTTGGCTTCGCTTGCTGCTGCTGGCATTAAGTCCGGTGTTGATGCAAGCAGAAAAACGAAGGGTCCAGATCAACTTCCATCGACACCAATGCCAGACTGGATGCTTGACGCTATAAAGCAGATGCGCGAGAATAGATATACATCGCAGGATATCTCGAAGCAGCAGATGCTTACGCGCGGATCTATGAAGGACACCGCAACCAAGGCGCGCAAGGGGCTGACTGCTCAGTCATACGGAAGTGGCCTTGGGATGAGGCAGCTCAACCAGATGTCAACCGATGCTGGGCTCCAGGTTGAGCAAGCTGTATCGGATATCTCGAATCGTATGCGTTCAGTAAATCAGCAGAACGCCCAGGCACTACTTGGACCAGGAGCGCAAGAAGCTCAGCGCCAATCAGGTCAAGCCGCAGCGATGAATCTCAACGCCTTGCAGAGAGCAGATTTCCAGAATCGAAAGCCTACAGGAGCAGATTTCCTGGCAAACATTGGCCAGGCAGGAGCGAACGCCGTTGGTCAGTATGCTGTCATGCAGCAGCAGGAAGAGTCCGAAGCAAAGCTCATGGAGCTGTTCAAGGGGCTGCTGAGTAGGAACCAAATGCAGGGACAGGGCGTCCAGGGCCAGCAGGACATGGCTCCGATGCTAATGTCGCTTCTGCAGGGAACGAGTGGTGACCCCACAATGGCTGGTCTTGGTGCCGGTCAGCAGGGGCAAATTGACACGAGTACACTACAGGGTGTTCTTGAGTGGTTGCTTGCGTCGGGATTTCACCAGAGACAGCCAGGACAAGCATTTAACTTGGATCCTCGGACCGCGGTGAGGTAACAAATGGCTGGAAACAGATACGAAGTTCCCGACTACACGTTTCCTCTGTTCCAGCAGCAGGTTGCGACAGGTCGGGACGAGATTTCTTCGATTCTCCAGCGGCTCCTGGCCGAGATGGCTCAGCAGCAAAGTGAACGCGAGAGCGTTCGTGGCGCAGAGACTCAGAGAATGGGGATGGCTGCGGACATCGCTGGTCCGTTTGCCCCAGGCGCGACACTCGGCAAGATTGCCGGTTCTCTCCCCTCGGCTGGAATAGAGGAGCTTGTCCCCATTGTCCAGAAGCAATTCGAGCAAGAGCAGCAGCAGGCCATCTGGAAGCAGGGTGCGCAGGGAATCGGAGTGCGAGATGCGTCAAACAAGTATGACGCAGCGGTGGCTGGAGGTGGAATCGAATCCAGCATGAAGAGGGGAATGGAAGAAGTCAATGCACAGGTTCAGGAACTTACCGGAACAGACGCAACTACGATTCGAGTTAACCCAAGGATCAGCACAAAGGATTTTGATGCAGCGATTGCTCTCGCAACTGGACCGCTCAAGAAGAAACTCGAAGATATAAAGTTCAGCGAATACGGAAGTACGTTCCTGAGTATCAGGGCCAAGGACGAGGAACTGAGTCAACTCACTGCAGACAAACATCAGTTAAAGCGCGATTGGCTACGCGCTCAGTGGGACGTGCGAAAGACAAAGCCGTTCCAGGATAGGCTTACGAAGCTCAACTCTCTCGCTAAGTTGTATGGCGTAGAGAATGCAGCTCTTGAGAAGATACTGAAGTCGAGTGAGGAGAAGGTAAAAGCCGAAGGCGGGAAGGGTGATCTTGGACAACTCATGTCCGGGAGCAAGGATAAACCAGGAACACCAAGTCACAACGCATACTTGAAAAGAGTAGCAGCAAGAAGGGCAGAGGACGAACCAGACATTGCTGCTGCGGAGGCTGTTGTCGAAGACCTGCGAGCAAAGATTGGTGACCTTCTCGAAATCAAGATGCAGGAGAGGTTCCAGCCACCGCAGCAGGGTCCAAGCACAATAGCAGAAGACTTCTTCAAGAGGTAATTCCATAGATGGAATACGATCCTGTAAAGAATCCTCTCACCAGAGAGCAGATTGACATTCAGGTCGATGCTTATCTGAAGTCTTTTAACTTGCCGAAAGAATCCATCGAAGAGGAACGAGCAAAAATATACAAGGGGTTCGAAGAGCGCGGCTACGATATGTCCCCAGCCCTGACCGATGAGCAAATCGCAGAGATGGAGCAGGAAAGTAAAGGAAACTGGGCGGGGGCTGCAGAGTCAGACCTAGGAAGCGTTAGCATGGGAGTGCGCGTTCCCTTCCGTCCTCCTGGCAAACCGATAGAGACCATCCTAGAGAGAGCACTCGGCCCTACTGCTATGGATGTTATCCGGCAGATGAAGGGCGTCCACGACGAGAGCAGTAGACAGTGGCACGAGTTCCTTACTACTCCGCTCGTTGGTGGCGGAGAAGAAGGCGCTCAGCGCAGGGCCGACTTCCCAATGACTACGCTCGGAGCAGTGGCTGCTCCAATAGCAACGGCCTTCTCCCCTCTTTCGGTTGGTATAAACACAGCATACCGAGAGAGCGGAACAATCGAGACTCCCGAGGAATATCACGAGCTGCTGCGAACAGCAAAGATCGAGCAGCAGCGCGCGAAGAAAGCAGTTGAACCATCGAAGATATCTCCTATCTATCACGCTATGACAAGAGGCGGCTTCGGTGGTCTGCGCGGAGCGCCGATCCAGTTTGATGTTGACTTGCTCGAGGAGGCAGTGTCGGACCCGAATCTCAGCGCTAAGCAGCGAGAAGCACTGATGATCGAAGGCGCGAGCGTAATGACTGAGATCTTCGCTATGACGCGCGGACCAGAGTTTCTCAGCAGATTGATGACCCATACTATTGATGACGTTGCACTGAAGTCTCTTGGTCCTGCTGCTGACGACCTCGTTAAGATGAAGATACCGTTGACTCCTGAACCGATAGTCAAGGGAACTATACCGATGCTTGGCGAGCCGATAGTTCGAGGAACGGCACCGCACATTCCTCTGACTCCGAAACCTATCGTCACGAGCTACGCGCCTGCCACGGCGAAGTCAGCGGCGATGCCACAGACGGTGCAGGCTGTTGACAAGTCTCTGTTCCCAAATGTCAAGGCATACTATGTTAACAAGAAGCTTCGGGCCGCTGCGAAGGTTGACTCCGAAAGTATAATCAGGCATACCGATGCTATTTTCGGAGACAATATCGTTGCTGGTATGGGTCCAGTGCCAAAGGGTTTCCAGGTCAGGCTCACGGACAATATCTATGAAATGAGCCGAGCAGTAGGAAAGCACATAACTACAACCGAACCGAAGTTAGCTTCGTTCTTAGCGGAGAATGCTGACGACATCAAGAAGTTCGCTTCACCTCGGTTGCCAGAAGGTGCAGATAGACTGTCCGAGGGATTCAACGAGTTCCTTGTCCAGTGGATAACTGGAAGCAGGAATCCCGCTGACATTGACGTTATACGAGGAGCAGGAAGGCGTGTCCTCGCTAAGTTTGAAACGTTCCTCGCTGCCAATCCTGAACTGGGGACAAAACTCAATCTCGTTCAGGAACCCTGTATCAGATTCGTAAAGCAGAATTCTGGTGGGCTTCTCAGAGAGCATTGGGCATCCGAGGAAGTTGTTGGGACCGGAGAGAAGGCAAGGAAACACTGGAAGAATTTCAGAGAGAAGTGGACAGATAATCTTGCGTCGTTGGAGAATATCCAGAAGAGCATACTCAAGGAAGCCGGGAAGACACTTCCGCCGAGCAAAGATCCTGTGCTGCTCCTTCGCCACTTTCGGTTAGCCGATGAGCGCAAAACCATCCTGTTCGCAAGAGAAGGTGTCAGGGATATCACTGGAAAGATTGTCAGTCCTTCGCTAACGGAGGCTTTCGAGACTGCCGGAAAAACTCCTGATCTCTTCATGGATTACATGGTTGCTAACCGTGTAGTCAACATCGAAGGCAGGGGCCTGCTTTCTGGAATGAACAAAGCTGCTGCGAAGGACTTTGTTGACCTGCATCGATCGGAGGCATTTGACAAGGGCCTCGCCAAGTGGAATGCGTGGAACAGTGCTAAGTGGGATTTACTCGAAGCCCACGGCGCAGTGTCTCACAAAGCAAGAATGATCATGGAGGTCTTGAACCCCGACTGGGTTCCACTTATGAAGCATCTTGACAGCAAGGCAATGGCATCACTCAAGACAAGTGGACTGTCAAATCTCGGCGGTCCGATTGTTAAGATGAGGGGCGGTGCCGAAAAGGTTTACCCTCCCCTCGAGTCGCTGCTTAAGCTCACCACTGAGCACATGAACCTTGCTCACAAGGCACAGATAGGCAGAGCGCTTGGTGAGCTTGGCGAAATGAGCGAGTATGCCAGCACGTTTATCAAAAGAGTTCCATGGCCGAAAGATGCTCGTGAGATTACTGCTCAGGGTATTGGCAGACTCCTAGAGGATCTCGGCATTCAACTGAGGAAAGCCGAAGATGTTCCTGCGTCCGTAGAGGAGCTGACGAAGTTTCTCGGTAACTATGATCTTGGCGATATCGGAAAAGCCCTCAAGGTTTCTGATATGGAGGATGTAGTTACATACTATCAAAACAAAGCATTCGTGAATGCCGGCAAGAATAACACTGTCTCCTTTTGGGTGAACGGAGAGCGCAGAGCATACGAGCTTCACCCGGAAGTATTTCAGACTCTTGAGAGCCTCGACCCTGTATTTATGACTGGATGGTTAAAGATACTAGAGACTGCAGCTACCGTAGAGAAACTTGGAGCAACTGGTCTTAGTCCTACATTTAATCTTATCACGAACCCTCCTCGTGATCTCTTCGCTGTTATGATGCAGACCAAACATGGCACTGGTGCTACTGTTCCCCTCAGAGCTCTTGCGGGTCTTGGTCGAGTAACAGCAAACGCCGCATTGAAAAGACTTGGATTCAAGGGTGATAAGTATGTTGACCTCTACGAAGCCTCGGGCGGTCCGATGTCAACTCTCTATGGAGTTGATAGAACCGGCCTGAAGAGAGCTGTGCAGCAAGTTGTTTACAGAGGGATCGCCAATGACGCAAAGAATATCTTTGTAAACCCAGGTGACTTGCTCGCCAGACTCGTAGACACTACGCGCGGAGCGATGAGCTTCTCGGAACAGATGAACCGAGTTCCCGAGTTTATCAGAGATTACAAGTGGGCAGAGAAGAAGTGGGGTGTAGGATCTCAGGACGCACTGATTTACGCTGAGCGCGGAGCCGCTGAGGTCTCTATGGACTTCAAGAGAGGCGGCACTTACGCAAAGATCGTAAATCAGATTAGCCCATTCTTTAATCCTCAGATGCTTGGCGTTCCGCGTATGATACAGATGTTCAAGGAGCATCCCGTAAAAGCAGCGCTCAGGGCCAGTACGCTGACATCCATTGGGTTGACTCTGTATGCTCTGAACAGAAAGCATCCTGAATACAATGACATCTCGCCACAGGAGAAAGCTACGTTCTTCCACTTCTGGAACGGTCACAATCCAGACGGGTCACCTGACTGGCTCAAGCTTCCGAAGCCGTTTGAGTATGGTCCTTTGTTTGTATCGCTCCCAGAGTCAGTAATTGATTACTATCTTAATCAAGAGCAGATACCGGACGAGAACGGCAAGCTAATGACAGTGGGGAATACGCTCAAGCTCAAAGAGGAAATCATAGCTCAGCTCGGGTCACTTATCCCCGATCCTTATAATGTTCCACTGATCATCCCTACTCTCGAACTCGGTGCGAACATAGATATCTTCAGAGAGAAATACACCTACCCACCTTGGTTAGAGAGCAGAGTCCCGTTTGCCAAAGATAGGAAGACAGCGTGGACAACCGAGACGGCAGTAAAGACTGCTGAGTTCCTTGATTACTTTGGAATTGACCTGCCTCCTGTTGGTATCGACCAGTGGATCAGGTCGGTTACAGGTGGTGCTGGTGGTGACCTACTTAAGGCCATCGAGGGGAAAGCTGACAAGATGACTCCTTCCGAGGTAAACTTTAGGGCGATACAGCTTATCGCTCAGGGTTATCCTCCCGCGAAGGTTATGCAGTTTATCGAGAGCTGGGAGAAGGAGCAGAATCACCCTTCGCAGATCCCCATACTCGGGACATTGCGTAACAAAAGCAGGCCTCCTCTTGATATGATACAGACTCATGCGTATCGTATCAAGTTAGACGAGATGCCCAAACTCAAATCTCTCAAGGAACAGTATGCACTCGCTCCTATGGAGATCGAGTTAATCAAGCAGAAGTATCGCAAGGAGATGGCGTTCACTCTCAAGGACGAAGACAAAGAAGCAATCGCAAATACTATGTGGGACGAGATAGATGATGTCAACAAGCGAAACTCTCGTCTCGCGAAGGACATATTGAAGATACAATTCAGAATAAACCTGAGCAAAGATATGCTCGGGTTCTACAACCAGCGATATAGCGAGGAGGGTGGCGATGCGAAGTCACTCTTCGAACTAGAAGCTCTCGAAGAGCTTGGAAAAACAGAGTTGAGTGACGAAGACGAACAGAAGAGACAGGGCGACATTGGGAATCTTATAAATAAAGTCGTAGGCGAAATCTACGAAAAGGAGAAGAAGAAATGAGTCCGAACAGAGAAGCCTACGACTACATGCAGCAGTCGAAGGAAAACCGGTGGAACGTGGGAGGCTACCACGTCGCTGGTGGCGAGAGCATCATTCAGAATCACTTCAGTGGTCCTATCACAGTTATCGCTGCCCATGCTGATGGTATCAATATCACCTCTGCTGCCCACGGTCTCGTGCCAGGAGATGTGATCGATATCTACGGCTGTGGAACTGCAGCATACAATGATCGTTGGACAGTAATCACTGTCGTCGGCGTAAACAACTTCACTGTTCGCGCTACGTTCGTAGTGACTTCGCTCGGTGGGTGGAGGCGTCGCGAGGGCGCGGCCAGCCCGATCTTCACAGAATACACTCCGGCTCCTGACGCACTCTATGTTGCCGCTGGCTGGCCAGCGAGTTACGACTTGTTCCGCGCTCCGAACCCGATCACAGCTATCGCTGCACATGCTGACGGTATCAACATCACCTCTGCTGCTCATGCCCTGATCGTCGGAGATATGGTCAACATCGTAGGCACGTTGACCAGTGACTACGATGGCATGTGGCAGGTAATCACAGTCGTCGGTGCTAACAACTTCACTGTTGGCGCTACGTTCACCGCGACAGCAACAGGAGATTGGGAGCTTCGATATGGCTGCCCCGTCAAGGGCGAGCAGGAAATCGAAGTCAACTTCTTCAATACCGCAGGCGTTGGGACGGCAGATCTCGAAGTGTGGTATGCACAGCCCGTCGCTCAGCTGTGGACGAGAGACGCTAACATCATTGCTGTTGATGTCAACCACAGGACATTCCGCCTTGACGTAGGGGCTCTGGCTGCTGGCCACGGATCGGTAGACAGAATAGCTATCGTAGGTATCAACCAGCTCGGTGGCATCACGTATCTCTGCACTTGCCACCGAGTCTCCAAGGTTCCTGGTGGCAGCACCGGGTCGAGAGGGTAACATGGGACTCCGAGATCTTGGCGAGAATCGAAAAGGACTGCAAGCCGGTCTTGGAGGACTCCGAGATCTCGGGGGGTTCAATGATCTTGGAGGTCTCCTCGATCTGAATGCTCCGTATTCCATTCCCATGCTGGAGAACGACCAGACCTCACTAGCGACCACGACGATCAAGATCATGGCCACAGCGGGGAACGTGCTCGAGATCCTCTGGGGCGATGGGCTGACCACCACCGTCGTCTGCAACGGCGTGCTCAACACCTACACGCACGACTACGCAGCGACCGGCACCTACACCATCGGCATCAGGGGCAACTACAAGGCGATCACGCAGTGGCAGAGCGTCAGCCAGGCGTTCCTGTCTGGGGATATCGCGGCGTTTAGCCCGCTGACCTCGATGGTGAATCTGCTGCTCTTCTTCACCGCCGTGACCGGCGACATCGCCTCGCTGGCCCCGCTGACCTCGATGGTGAATCTGCAACTCCAATTGACCGGCGTGACCGGCGACATCGCAGCGCTGGCCCCGCTGACCTCGATGGTGAATCTGCTGCTCTTCTTCACCGCCGTGACCGGCGACATCGCAGCGCTGGCCCCGCTGACCTCGATGGTGAATCTGCTGCTCTTCTTCACCGGCGTGACCGGCGACATCGCAGCGCTGGCCGGTATGACCTCGCTGGCGTATCTGCGTCTCTACTCGACCGGCGTGACCTACACAGGCGGCGCTGCGCTCCCTCCGTGGGCGGGCTGCGACATCCGAATCTACGATGCTGGCCTGACCAACGTGAATCCGACCTACATGGTGGACAACTTCTTGATCGACTTCGCTAACGGCGTGGGCACGGGCGGCAAGCTCTACATGGCTGGGACAAACGGCACGCGGACCGCTGCATCAGACGCGGCGAAGGCTGCGCTGCTGGCGACGGTGCCTGCGTGGGATCTACAAGTCAACGAGTAGGAGGGCGAGAGATGGCTGACTACGCCTGCGAGATGCACTACATAGGCAACCCGGAGCCGACACATGCGCGAGTGGTGCGGGTGGACAGGAGCATGGCGCTGACCGCCGAGGAAGCCGACTTCACCGTGCTGGTGGCCGAGGCTGCTGGCGACATCGAGATCACGCTACCGGAGCAGATCGAGGAGAAGCGCGGATTCCGAGTGGTGAACCTCGGAACCGGGAAGCTCACGCTGCGCGCTCCTGTTAAGGGCAAGATCGCTGGCCTGGATAGCATCGAGATCGGGGCTGGCGAGCAGTTGGAGGGGGCGATGAAAGCGGAGGTTAACCATGAGCCAACTTGAACTGCAGCTGTTGGATCTGATACTAGCTATCCAAGAGAGGATGGCTCGTTTATCTCCCTCAGCGTAGCCAGTATCTCCTTCCGATAAAACCTATCCAGATCGTCAGTCCTGTAGTAGTAGCGCAGCCCGCGCTGGCGACCAACTCTACTTCGCCGTATCCACTCGATATTCTTATTTGTTGGTTTGATGCTCAGGTAAGCCAGCGCACTGAGATGACCAACGCAGATGTTTACCTCAAGGCGCTTGTGGAGGGGCTTCCTAGTCAAGGGCGTCGAGCTTCTTCTTGTATGCTATCATGAGTTTCTGCATTCTGAGGAAAGTGTCGGATACGGAATGGAGACTACCTCCCATGAACATAAGAACAAGCCTATTCAGATCAAGATCACACTTCCTGCAAAGCCCGTGATACCCAGGCCAAGCGCAAACTGTCCACTGCTGAGCGCTAGGCGCTCCGCACTTAGCGCATGGCACTCTCTTGATTCCTCTTTCCGTGTAGGGCTTTCTTCTCATACTCTCTCCTACCCTATGTTCTTGCTGGCGCGAACCTGCTCCTCGTGAGGGATTTCATCTCTTCGTTGAGCCATCTTGTCTTTGTAGTATTTACCAAGTTTGCCTTGAAACATGGGATCTCCGCTCGGCGCGAAGCGCCACTTACGAAGAAGCTCCTCGTATGTTACACTGTCAATCCAAGCCTTCAGGGTCTCTATCATGTCACTCATACTCTCTCCCACCACATCCCAAAGTCCAGGGGATGCTTTACATTGCCTCGGTTACCTACGGTCTGAATATAGTCGCTGTTGAATGTTACCTTCTTGAGCGTAACTGCTCCGTCGCTCCAAACAACGAAGCAGCTATCGGGGTGCAGAAACTTGTCGGGATTCCTCCTTACTCTCTTGTCGATTATCCAGGAGCCAGTGTTGGTTACCTTCAGCGTCCTAGCCTCTCGTTTCGACCCCAGCGGCCCACTGTGAGTTATCTCAATCTTCTCCTGTCCACTCTCGTGTAGGTGTCCGTAAACGAGATCGGTTACAGCAGGAGAGTTCCTGGCAATGTTTACTATCCAGTGGTTGATATCCTTCGAGCACTCCCGGATAGTCTTGTGCCTCCATGACTCCACCATGAATGCGCTGAACATATCGTAGCCGTTCTTGACCTTCTTTGCGATACGGGCGTCACGCCATATCAGCCACCAGGCAAACTCTATCCACGCATGATTCAGTGAGCATACATCCTCTACGTCCTGGGCTTCGTGGAGGAGATGAGAAAATAAACGTCCGTCAAGACCGAACAGATGTCCGTGGGTGAAGCACGTAGCTCTGGAACTAGCCTCATTCCACTCGAAGTGAGAAGGATACTTGACGGTGAAGTCGATGTCAAGTCCATCGAGAGCAGTGCCAAGACTTGAGATGGGGCCTTTGTATTCGCAGGCGTAAGGGTCTTTCTCTGCGTGGAGCAGCGTGTAGTAGTGATAGTCATGATTACCTGGGATCCAGATCAAGCCGTTCAACCCAGTTGAAGAGATGAGTTCCCTCAAGAACTGGGATAACAAAGACTTCCCCTCCGCGAGTGTCGAATAGCACAAGTCGATTATATCTCCCATGAGGACTAACTCGTATTTCGCACCGTATAGTTCTGAGTTTATCGACTTCGCTATCTTCTTCCAAGCATACGGGTATTGCAGCAGACTCGTTGGGTGCCCGATATGCAGATCGCTCAGCGCTATGATCTTCCTCGTCATTGTCAATCTCCCTGAAAACCCAGTCTACAAGACCGTTAATGAACACGCCGAGAGCGAATGACGACATACACGTAACAGCCACAATCAACAGCAGGGGCCACGTGTTGTCCGCCACCGCACGATAAAGGCTAGCCGGATCCATTGGTATCCCCCGGTTTTATCGTGCGTTTACGGGTATCCGGTATCCAGCAGCGAGCATCCTTGGTATCTCCGCTAACATAGGCACTAAGATGGTGGCAGACTATGCCATCCTCGTTTGTCTCGGATCTGTCACCGCAGTTACTGCATTGCCTGCATTGCCTGCGGGTTCGCTCCTTGGGCTCGGCTGCATCCAACAGGACAAGTAGCTCCTTCCTATCCAAACCAAGCACCATCCTGGTTCCAAGTCGAGTTCTGATCCTGTGAATTACTTCTCGGATGTCACTCATCACTTACTCCTACAAGCCAGCGCCAAGATCTCATTCACATCCCACACTGTTCCTCGTCTCCGTATGGCGATGCCATTCAGCCCACTGAAATACAAGAATGCTAGATTGTCGGTTTCTTTGGCGAGCCAGCAAGCGCTTCGAGTATTATGCTTATCAAGCTGTGCGATAACCTGAGCTTGTAACGTGGTTGGCTTGTTTGGTGAAACCTTGAATTCGATGAAGAGAGATCTGCCTGCATGAGCAACATATACATCCGGCCATCCTCCTCCGTAAATCCCGCCGGGTATAGACTTCCAAAAGTACTTGCCCTTACCGTAGGTGGAGTCAAACGATCTTTTGATTGCATCACGAAACCTCTTCTCTGGTCCTGTGGTGGTCAAAGCGGAAGCTCGCTTCCTGGCTCGAGCTCGGGCTCGGGCTCTACAGGTTCGTCTTCCGGTCCTGTCTCGGAATGGATGAAGACAGTTGGCTCCTCGACTGGCTCCTCGACTGGCTCAATCTTGATAACCTCCACTACCTCGATTTCAATCGCAGAGTAGCGAGTGTGATCCATGAAGCGCATCGAAAACTTCTCACTCAGCAGTGCCTCCATCAGATCATTTATTTGATTCAGCTCTCCGTCAAAGATCAACTCCTTCCTCCCGCCTTCCTTTGCGTCATTGAGAGTAATGACAAACATCCTGCTGTGCTGAAAACTATACTCTCTCACGAACTTCTTAATTCTCCAACTCATTTTCCGTTCTCCTCTTTGGACCAACCCCTAATTAGTTTACCAACAACTCTCTCCCTATGCACACCAGCTCTGTTGTCCCAAGGTGATAAGTAGTATGTTACAATATAGATACAGCCGAATTTACTGGACCAATACCAGTGGTCACAGTATAGGTTCACTACGCGAACATCATCCAAAGTGCTGCGAACAGTCATCCTGCCTACGATGTCGCCAGATGAAGGCGCTTCGCGCTCAGCGCCTGGAGGCATCTCGATAGGGTCGAGAGGCGGCTGAACGCTTCGCGCAATGTCAGTCAATTAATCTTCCTCCTCGTCCAGTGGTGGAAGTGACTCTTGATTGATAAGGTTTCCGTCATCATCTGCGAACAGGTCAACTCCGCACATACTACAGCATCCGTCTTCGTCACAAGAAGATACTCGCACTCCACATTCTCTGCACCAGGGGAGCGGCCGACCCTCGATCGTCTTTCCTGTCAACTTGTCAGTCATCGCCGTATAGCTCCTCCCATATCTCGGTTAAGTCCTCTTCGGCTGCCACATTTTCTTTTGCAGCTTCGTCCAGAAGTGGTCGTGCTCCTTCAGCCACTCCGCGTTCTCGTCCAGATACGTTACCCAATACTTCTTCTGCTCCAGCAGACTCAGCGCCCTCAGTCTCAGCAACTGTATAAGGCGTAGCATCGTCAACAGGCGGCCGAAAGCCTCCGACCCCATCTTCTCCTCGGGTAGTATCCAGATCACCCCCGTCTTCTTCGAGTCCAAACTCTGCCTCCAATTCTTCCAGCTCCCTGCGCTCAGCCTCGACATTCGCTCTCGCCTCTCGGTTGTCTCGTTCCTGCGGCGACCCCATAACCGAGAGAAGCGACTGCTGCTTATCTTGAGGCTCGTAGCTGGTGATAATGAGTTCTTTTACCTCCGTGTCCTTCTTATCCTTGCACATGGAGTAAAATACCTTTGCTTCAGTTATCCAGTATTCTTTGTATTTGTTTCTATACCACTCGCAGTCATTGATACTGATCATCCAGCGACCCTTGACTTTGCGAGTCAATGTGTCATGCAGAAGCTCGTGCTGCCTGACACCGAATGGGTTGACACCAGCACCAGTGTAACCTTTGGTCTCGTAATATGGTGGGTCGAGATAGAAGAATACGAACTTCCTGTCCCACCTCGTGATGAGTTCGAGGAAGTCAAGGTTCTCTATCCACATAGTCTCGATACGTGTGCTGGCCTGCCTGATGATACCCTCGGCAGCGGACCTGCAGATACTAGGAGGAGGCGACGAGGGACGGAGCATCAGGTCTTTCTGAACCATCCCTCCGAACCCGAGTTTGAGCAAATACCAGAACGCCACGGCCCGCTCGACCTCGTTCATCTTACTCCTGTCAGCCAGGACGAACTCACTATACAGTGTGCGCGAGGCAAAGATACCGTCGATGGCGTCGAGAAACTTGTCACGTTGGGACTTGATGACTCTCCAGTAGTTTACAAGATCCACATTGGCGTCGTTATAGACCTCTACTTGCGAGTGTCCCTTGCCGAACATAACCCACATAGCTCCGCCGAAGACCTCTACATACGTAGTATGGTCTGGCGGTATCATAGAGATAATGATATGTCGCAGCCTCGACTTGCCTCCCAACCAAGCGAGGGGAGGCTTCAGTGGATGGAAGTCGTTAATGCTCATCGTATCCCAGCTCCTTCGCTCTCGTGATAAGATTCAGAAGTCCCTGAAACTTATCTTGCAATATGTCCACTCTGTTTCGCATCGTCACGAGTGTTCGCTCGACCTCCTCGCGTAGATCTTCGAGGTCGGCCCTTGTTGCTTCTGTTGGATCTGGCAGAGAGAGTAGAAGGCATTTGATTCCTTCGTTCTCCAGTATCCTTTTCGCACAGTCAATGCAAATACCAGTTCCGTAAATAGCGCTGCCGCCAGCAGGCTTGAGCAGTGCTTCGTGTTTTATGAGCTTCGAGCATCTTGGGCAACTCATCTTTTCCCATCCTCTCCTCGTGGTGGTTTAGTCCACCACTTAGCTCTGGCCTGTAGTATCTTCTCATATCGTGACCGCACCAGCCCAGCTCCTAGAATCAGCCCCAAGAAGCACGACCCGAGGCAAAGGACAAGTATCAGTCCAGTGTCCATGTGTTAGCCTCCTCTTTTTCTTCGTCAGTCATTGTCGCCCACAGATCCTCCGACTCGTAATACAGCTTCTTGTATAGTTTCCATATCCTGCAATACTTGGTCATGTGAACCAGGTTGCATCCAGCGCAGTCCCTGTTATGAGCACACTTGATGTTTCTGCATCGCTCGCCAGAGATTTCTCCATGCCGCTCGTAAAGCACTATGCCTTTGGACATGCGAGTCCAGATAGACTTGATGGCGTCGGATTTCTCAGACATCTTCGCTGCTTCCTCCGTCCGTGCGGGCTGCGATGCGGCACAAAGCCTGCACTCCGCTGCAACCCCATCCTGGCCCTGTCCCGTCTGCGGCGCGATCGAACCTATCCGCTACGATCCCCGCGATCTCCCGCAGGCTGGTCTCCAGCCGGTCGAGGCGCTTGGTGTAGTCACGGTCGGCGTCGCCGTATGCGTTCACGGCTTCAGCCAGCCGCTCCACCCTCTCCGTCAGCTCCTCCAGGTCCGTCGCCGTGGCGCAGTGCTCCTCCAGGTCGCGGCGCAGTGCGTCGAGGTCGTCGCGCTGACGTATCAACTCCTCGGCCATATCCAGTCGGCATTCCTCTGCGCTGGGGATTTCGTCGTTCTCGCAGATAGGCTCGTCCGGGTCGTCTCCGTTATAGCACTCGCGGTCCGTGGTGTCGGTGGACCCACGGAGCTGGTGGAGAACGCAGGCAGGATGGTCTCCCTCGAAGATCCCGCGCTTGGCTTCGCAGTATCCTCTCCATTGTCCGGGCGAGGGTCCGTATTTGCAGGAGATGCACGTCAGCCCCTCCCCGCCGCTCTCGCCCTCGCTGCGGGGCTTGAACATCTCGCAAGCGGGCGTGGTTGGTTCCCAGCATCCAGACATAAAAGAACAGTCGCCCCCACCTCCACCGGGCCACTCCGCGCACTCCCCGCAGGTGTGCTGCGGCTCGGGCTTGTCGCTGTCAGCCTGCCCTGTGTCCGCAGCCGCGCTGGGAGTACAGGCAGGGCAGGGCTCCATGCGCGCAGGCATGACCCCGGTGTCCTCGCCGTCTGGATCGTCGTAACAGGCAAGGCGCTCGCCGCTTCTCCCGTACACGTCGCACACCGGGGCGCTCTCGGCGCTGGCGCTCTCGACCTTCCGCTCCTCCCAGTCGGGCGACACGGCCAGATGATCGAACTCGCCGCTGGCGGGCTTGCCCGTTCCCCGACACACAGAGCACGGGACACCCAAGTCACTAAAACCCTTTCCAACCGTCCCGCTCCCCCCGCACGCCGAGCACTCCGCGCCGCTGGCGGGCTTGCGGGTCGCCATCTTCGCCGCACGCGCCTTCCTCGGCTTCTCATCGCACCGCCCCAGCGGATCGCCGCCGCAGGCCAGCTCGGCGTGCTGCGCGTCGGTGACCATCGGATTGTGCTCATCACAGAGAAAGACCCAGCTCCCAGGAGCGAAGCTACAGTACTCGCACGATCCATCGCCGGGATGTTCTGGCAGCGCAGCGTCGAGCGCAGCATCAAGCTCTCGCCTGAGTCTATCGTTTTCGTTTCGCCGCTCCGCGTCTTTCGCGTCGAGCAGCAATGTCAGGTCGCCGCGCCACTCGGGCAGGCCCTTGCCGCAGAGCAGGCGAGTGTCGGTGCTGCCGGCGTTCAAGTAGTCGCGACGGTAGCCGCAGACGGATACGTGGATGCAGGTTTCGCAGGTCCGGTCACTCATCGCTCGCCTCCTCGCAATGCTCGTTTTTCAAGGTCCGCCGCCATCTTTTTGATCTTGTCCCCCAGCGCATCGAGACACGTCTTACATAATACCAGCGACGGATGCTGCGGCGGAGCGTCGCAGCCATTACAACATTTTTTCAGCGCTTTCTTCATGCTTCCCTCTCTTCCTCGCCCTCTCGATGCAGGGCGAGTAGTCATCCCGTGATCATCTCCCCGCAGTCGAAGCAGACACCGTAATCGTGCCTGTCAGGCGGCCTCGCATTTTCGCTCCCGCACAACGGACAGCGGAACTTTGACTTTTCCAACGGCCGCTTCACCCAGTCACCCCGCAACAGCTCGGTGTTTATTGCAGGGTATTTAGGGTATTTCTCGCGTTCAGCCATCACTGCTTCCTTCCATCGCACGGTG
>Ga0209986_10000808_pt1 | contig 30787 bp, 21 predicted proteins | sample BlataG_FD_183168 | JGI IMG/M metagenome (GOLD analysis project Ga0209986, IMG submission 183168) | Deep subsurface microbial communities from Black Sea to uncover new lineages of life (NeLLi) - Black_00105 metaG (SPAdes) (version 2) | ecosystem: Environmental > Aquatic > Marine > Oceanic >...
AAGATTGTAATAGCAATCCTGCATGTGTCTCGGGAGGGGAAACTTTAATTATGAGTGATTACCAAGTAATAGGCAAAAATATCCCCAAAATTGATGCGAAATTAAAAGCCACTGGACAAGCACAGTTCTTACCAGATTTAAAATTACCACAGATGTTATATGGAAAGGTATTGAGAAGCCCTATCGCTCATGGAAAGATACTGCATGTCAATACGGCAAGAGCCAAGAAATTGATCGGCGTAAAAGCTGTAATTACAGGTGAGGATATACCCGATATTCCGTTTGGATTTTCACCTGCTACGGCAAATAAATATCCTTTGGAGAAAAAAAGAGTTAGATTTGTTGGTGACGAGGTAGCGGCTGTAGCGGCAATCGATCAGGATGTCGCTGAAGAGGCCATAGGATTAATCAATGTTGAATATGACGAATTACCGGCAATTTTTAGCCCGGAAGAGGCTATGCAGTCGGATGCAATACAAATTCACGAAGGCACTAAGCAGAATTTGGCAGGAACCATACATAGAGAATTTGGCGATATAAAAGAAGCTTTCAAGACATCTGACTATATATTCGAAGATGAATTTGAGACACAAGCAGTCGCTCATTGTTGCCTGGAAACTCAAGGCTCTCTTGCCTCCTTTGATTACAACGGAAAATTGACACTTTGGTCAACGACTCAATTCACTCATGTTTTGCAAGATATGCTTTCAAATGCACTGTGTATGCCACCGCGTCACATTAGAGTTATTAAGACTCATCTCGGAGGAGGTTTTGGAGCCCGAATGCCTATGGATTCAATCGATGGCATCGCAGCATTTTTAGCGAAGAAAACGTTCAAGCCCGTCAAAATAATGAACTCTCGAGAGGAGGAGTTTGGCACTAATAGATACAGATATCCCATGACGATACATTTGAAAACAGGGGTAAGAAACGATGGGACCTTTTTGGTCAGATGCGCAAAAATAATCACCGATAATGGGGCGTATTATAATCAAGGGGTATCAGTAACTTCCAGTGCCATTGGTAAACTTATTGGATTATATCGTGTCAGTAGTGCCAAGGTTGATGGTTATATTGTTTATACTAATAAGTCGTGGGGAGCGGCTTTTCGTGGATATGGAGGGCCTCAAGCACATTTTGCTGTTGAATCCCAGATTGACATGATAGCAGAAAAAATACGTATGGATCCTATGGATATTAGGCTGAAAAACGTAAACCAACGAGGCGACAAAACAATACATGGATGGAAGATCACTAGTTGTGGATTCAAAGAATGTATTCAAAAGGCAACTAAGTTAGCAGGATGGAAAAAGAAAAGAGGAAAGTTCAAGAATCGAGGTATCGGTATGGCCTCTGTCATTCATACTGGCGGCGGATCCAGACAAAGTGGCTACAATTTCTCCAGCGTCGTTTTGAAATTAAAAAACGATGGCAGTATTGATCTATTTACGCAATCGGCAGATTTAGGCCAAGGATCAAATACAATTCTAGGACAAATCGCTGCAGAAGTGTTAGGTTTGAGTATTGATGACATTAATGTAATATCTTCGGACACCGATCTAGCACCCCCAGACCTTGGGGCCAGAGCTTCAAGACAGACATTTACGACAGGGCTAGCCGTAAAGTTTGCAGCCGAAGACGCTAAAAAGCAAATTCTATCAAAAGCTGCGAAGGCTTTGAACTCGGACACAAAAGTTTTAGCTATTAGGGATAAGAAAATATATATAAAAGGTCGACCCAGAAAGGCCCTGGAGCTTCATAAAATCGCATCGATTTATTTTGATGAAAATCCTATCATCGGAAAAGGGATTTACATTGACCATATATCAACAATATCAGATCCCAACGGATATGGAAATTTTGCCCCAGCATATATATTTGGTTGCCAAGTTATCGAAGTAGAGGTGGATCATGAAACAGGTTATGTTAAGCTCCTTAATGTGGTTGCTGCACACGATTTGGGTAGAACTATAAATCTAGCATGTGCAGAGGGTCAGATTGAAGGGGGGGTAGTACAAGGAATCGGCTTTGCTTTAACGGAAAAGACTGTTTGGGAAGAAGGGGAAATAATAAACACGAGTTTCTTAGGTTACAAAATTCCAACAGCGCTGGATGTTCCATCAATTAAAACAATCTTAGTGGAGTCAAACGATCCTAATGGTCCTTTTGGAGCTAAGGGATTGGGGGAAGCACCGATTGTCCCTACAGCCCCTGCTATTGCAAATGCCATTTACAATGCAGTTGGTGTAAGGATTAAGACTTTACCCATTACCCCAGAAAAGATTTTGGAAGAGTTAGAAAAGAGAGGGAAGAAAGATGGAAAAAAAATCAATTCATATTGATGGGTCAGAACGTCGAAAAGTCCCCTATTCACCAGCTATTTTGGCAAGGGGAGAAAAAGTCCTTTTTATTTCTGGTCAGGTGGCTCGTGACGAAAAAGGAAATATAGTTGGCAAAGGCGATTTCGTGGCCCAGGCGGAATATATTTTTGGACGCATCCGAAAAATATTATAAAGAAGTAGGGTTAATTAAATAATTTTGAAACTTCTCGGAATTTAGTGAACGATTTGCTATGATTGGGGTAATATATGACAGCCGGGTAGAGAAAGTTCGACGGGATATCCGTATTATGGGATTACGGGTTGCAGAAAAGTCCTATGACAATTGTGCTATGAAGGGATGAACTATCGACACAACTGGGTTAATCCTTGTTTTAAAAATCTTACAAGGTATTTACTGAGTTGCCTATCTAGGCATACTGCATCTGTCGTCGAACGGTGAATCCTTTTTAAAAGGGTTCGCCCGTGGTTATGTTATACCCGAGCCATGGCTACTGTGAGAAGCGATCACATTTAGACTCCAGAAGAATTGCTCTGTTACAAAGCCTAATTAGGAGGACATTATATGGTTAGCAGCAGAATGCCTGAAAAGATAGAGTATCTGTGGAATTATGCGGATTCTTATGCATTTATGGAGAAGATTCGGCAGGGGTTGCCCGCCATGATTCTGGTGGTTGCCTGCAACGGAGGCGTACAGGGAAAAGAATACAACGAGAACATACCTGAGACACCAGACGAGATTGCGGATTCTGTTTATGAGGCTTACAAGGCTGGGGCATCGATGGTACATATTCATGCGCGGGACAGAAATAAAATCTTCAATACTGCTCAGACAGCCGAAGACTTTTATGAGGTCAATAGGAAGGTGAGAGAACGCTGCCCTGATATTATCATCAACAATACTACAGGGGGAGCAAGGCTATTAACCGAGGAACAGATGGTTGCACGCCTCGATGCAAAGCCGGAAGTTGCTTCTGTGAACTTAACACCAGACATGGAAAAATATAAGTTGAAGGAGCGAAAAACGCCACTCATGCACCCACGTCAGGCTGTTGAGTACGATGGTACATGGGCAGTTACATACAGAATGGTCACCGTGTTAGCAACGGAGATGAAAAAGCGTGGGATAAAGCCTGAACTGGAGACCTATCATACAGGAGGTGCCTGGGTCATTCGTTACCTGATCGAGCAAGGATTGTTAGAGAAACCATATTGGATTCAGACGGTGATGGGCTATCAGACTTCAAGCTTTGCGACGGTAGAGAATGTCATGAACCTGATCCGGGAATTCCCTCAAGGCACGCTTTGGTTGTGTTCTGGGATCGGCGTCTACCAACTACCCATGACGGCTCTGGCTACCCTGTTAGGAGGTCATGTTCGTGTGGGGATGGAAGACAATATCTACTATAGACGAGGTGAGAAATTGCGAAGTAACGCACAGGTCGTTGAGAGGGCGGTGCGGATTGCTCATGAATTAAACCGGGAAATTGCCACTCCGATTCAAGCTCGGAGGATGCTGGGGATACCAGAGATTCCTTCACAATACGGTTAGTTTAGGTGACAAAAAATAGGCATCATTGACTAGATATAAGTCATTTTATGCACGAGGGGATCTGTCTACTTCGCTGCTGAAAATAGCGGGGTCAGTCTAGCGATATAGGTGGTCGGGGTTTCAGAGCAGAGCTTGGATCATGAGTGAATTTTGGATGGTGGTACTGAACAGATTTCTTCACATCTATAGAGCATGATAAGTTGCTGTCCTTAATAACCCGGAGTATATTGGGATGCAGGGTACTACGGATTATCAAAGAAACCTCTAGGATTAGATGCTGTTTGTAGACGAAAGGACTTCAGACAGAGAAGGACAACCCGTCTGGAGGCTATGATTTGCCTTTTCGTGAGCAATATCCTTTCAATTCCGCTTGCCTGTAAATGGAGGGTTATACAACTCCGTTTTGCCAATATTCAACCGAAGGAAAAGCGAGTTCCTATCATTTATTTTGAGGAAAGGACGTAGAGAAATGGTTAATAGTAATAACGAAAAGCTTGGGAAAGAGAACATTTCCATGACTGAAGACGAGGTGAAGGATTTACTTAGAAAGTATGGTGTTACAACACCAGATTACACAGTTGTAGACAATGAGAGAGAAATTTCAGCGTTGAAAATGAACTATCCTGTTGTCTTAAAGGTATGTTCCCCGACGATCCTTCATAAAACGCAAGTAGGAGGAGTTAAACTGAATATCAAGAATAAAAGACTTTTGATCAGGGAATTTAAAGAGATGAAAAAGAAATTTCCCACAGAGAAATTTCTTGTTGAGACCATGGAGGAAAGTGGGTTAGAGATAATTGTGGGATTGGTCAGAGATCAAACCTTTGGGCTATGTATCATGTTCGGCCTTGGGGGGATTTTCACAGAGATCTTTGAGGATGTTATCTTTCGGGCAGTACCAATTACCAGATGTGAAGCAGAGGAGATGGTGAAGGATTTGAAGGCCAAAAGAGTTTTGGAAGGATTTAGGGGGATGAAGGTTGATAAAGAATCAGTGGTAGATTTATTGGGAAAGATCTCCAAGTTGGCCGTGGATATGGATGATGAGATAGATCAACTTGATTTGAATCCTATCATTGTGAAAGAACGCGGTCTATCAGTTGTGGATGCAAAATTAATAAGAAATAGGACTGGCACGTTTAGCAGGAAAGGAGAAAAGAACACTATTGATCCGGATATCCTCACCCCACTGCTTTATCCGAAGAGTGTAGCTCTCATTGGGGCTTCGGCAAACCCCGGGAAAATTGGCTATCTTGTTTTGAGGAATATTCTTGAAGGTGGTTTTACCGGAAGGATCTATCCCATCAACGCGGGTGGTGGAGAGATATTGGGATTTACTGCGAAGAAGAATGTTCTTGATGTTGGGGAAGAGATAGATTTGGGAATCATTGTTGTTCCTGCCGAAGCTGTGCCCCAGGTAGTTGAGGAATGTGGAGAGAGGCATGTTAAAGGTCTTCTTATTATCTCTGGCGGATTTAGCGAGGCCGGCCCTGAAGGGAAAGAGTTGGAAAAAACACTTGGGGGAATTCTAGAAAAATACAATATGAGTGTTATCGGGCCAAACTGTCAAGGCGTTGTCAATACGAACGTAAATCTATCTGCGTCCTTTTCAGTTGAAACCCTCATTCCATATTTCCAAAAGGGATCCATAGCGTTAATCACGCAGAGTGGGTCTGCGGGATCAGATTTCTTGCAAAGCGCGAATAACGAAAGACTGGGTTTCTCATTATGGATTAATGTCGGAAATAAACTGAATTTGGATGAATCTGATTACATTAGATTTGTAAATGAAGATTCCAATGTGTCTGTCATCGCTGCTTATTTGGAGGGGGTTAAGGATGGAAGGAAATTTCTAAAAACAATTAAGGACTTAAGAAAGCCGATGGTGGTATTGAAATCAGGGCGGACAAAATTGGGGGAAAAAGCTGCTCAATCTCATACAGCGGCTCTTGCTGGAAATGACAAGATTTGGGATGGTGTCTTACGGCAAAACAGTATTTTCAGAGCTGAATCAACGGAAGATTTATTTGATATTACAAAAGCGCTGAGCCATTTAAAATATCCTGCGGGTAGGAGATTATTAGTTGTGGAATCTTCTGGGGGGCTTGGAACCATCGCCTCTGACATAGCGGAGAATGCAGGTCTTGAATTGCCAGATTTGGATGAAGAGGCTAAAGAGAAATTGCGACAGTTTCTACCACCCTTTCTTGTGCCGGGAAATCCATTGGATACCACGAGCAGGTATATGGTTGGACTGACCGGCGAATCGTTTGAAGAAGCCATGCTGGCTCGGATTATGGATAGATACGATGCTTTTTTACTCATCTTTGGTGATCCAGTTGCGGGAGCCTCAAAGGTTGTTGCCGCTTTCAAGAGAAACACGGACAAACCCATTGTTGTTGCTTTCTCAGGAGGTGGCAAGGTGGAGGAAGAAGAGAGAAAAAAAATCTATGACCTGAAGGTACCTGTTTATCCGAGCGTAACAAGAGCGATGAGGTACTTTCAGTTTTGTTATCGGGATAGCCCTTAGTCTATAAATGACTCTTGCTCTTCCTAAAGCAATATATACTTCGCGATGAATTTTTACTTGTGCGAGCATCCTTAATCTTTTGATTTGGAAGGAGCAAACTTAGTAAGCTACCTTGAAGGACCACTAAGTTCGAAAGGATCACAGGAGTATTATTTCTCGAAATGAGGAATTTGAGAGAATTCAAAGGCCCAGCAATTCTAAGACGTTTTACTTTTTAGTCTTTCGAAGAGTACTATTGACACTACTAATAGGAGGTATAAAAAATGAAAGTAGAAGCAGTTGACAATATCAATGTCTTTGTGAAGGATCTGGAAGTGGCGGTCAAGCACTTCTCTGGTATTCTAGGCACACAATTCATAGGCCCATTCACTGTAGGAAAAACCCAAGACAAAGTTGCATATGATTCTCTAGGTTTTAAAATAGTAGCGGCGACATCACCGACTAGCAGGGTTACAAAATATATTGACGAACATGGGGAAGGGGTAGCGGCTATCGGACTGAAGGTACCCGATATTGAGGAGGCGATCAGAGAACTGGCAACTAAGGATATTGATATTCTAGAAAGAGAGGAAAAGCCAGGACCTCTAAAAACGGCAGTAACAGATCCCAAGGATGCTTATGGTGTCTCGTTTGAGCTGACTGAATATAGGGGTGTGCGGCCCGTGACTATAGCTGGTTTGCAATTGCGGGGAGTAATTCAACACATACCCTGGATATCTGAAAGCCCAAAATCAAACAAGAAGGTAGAAGCAATCGACCATATCCATATCCTTGTTAAGGATCTGGAAGCAGCCGTTAAGCGCTTCTGTGATATACTGGGAACACCGTTCGTGGGTCCGCAACTCGTAAAAAAAACCCAAAATAAGACGGCATTTAATTTTCTTGGTCTTGAAATAATGGCAAGCGCATTGCCTACCAGTTACGTTGTAAAACATATTGATGAATATGGGGAGGGGGTAGCTAATATTGGATTAAAGGTGTCAGACATTGAGGAGGCAATTGTAGGACTTGCAGCCAAGGATATTGGTATCATCAGAAAGAGAGATGAGGTGGGACCTCTTAAGTTTGCACATACAGATCCCAAGAATAATCATGGTGTTGGTTTTGAGCTGGTCGAGTATAAGTATGTCCACCCTGTAGTTCTGGCCGAACTACAAAAGGGCGGGCAGATAAGCATACCTTGGATGTATTGACCAAATCCCAGAGCATTTTGCAAGCTATAGATTTGCTGTGTTTCTGGATTTCCTGTGGACCTGGTCGACGATATGGTATAAAAATGGTTTATTGCAATTGAGAAATAAACCTGAATCCTGCGTGGAAATGATAACCCTGCGCTATTCCTTACAGGAAAATCGCATTAAAATGGCGGAAATCCGGTTGCTCCCTAACCTACTTTTTAGTTAGGTTAAGGAACAAGACAAAACTGAGTTTTATTTCCGTGATTTCTTAATTATTTGTCGTTCTCTGTTTAAGGAGATTAAAGACACTCAAAATTTGATTCATTGGAAGGAGGAAAAATAATGAAAAAAAATACTTAAAATCAAGGCGTTTAATAAACCAGCTTCAATTATTCCATCGGAACCAAGGCCTGCCCATTCTTGGTTTTAGCAGGCCAAATAGCTTACGATTTAAACGAGATATTGAGCTAATCTTTTAGTTTATGAATTTAGGTCATGATTTGTACCTTTTGAAAGGCTCGGATGATGTCCTTTAAAAAATTCACCACGCACAGCAATTGAGATTCACTACCTCTTAGTCAGTGATGATATGCTGTTTGAACTCGAGTGAATCACTTTGGTGAAAGAATGATGATTTGAAGTGGAAATGGAGGGAAATTTAGGTGACTTATAAGGTTCAGGAGATCGGTTTGTTAATCATGTTATCTACTATGCCAAGCTAAGCTTGATAATCAGCGTATAAAGTTTTGAATAATTGTCGCAAGATGGGTTGACTGATAACTGAAAAGACTCTTGGGAGCATTAATGCGCCACAATTACCTAATGCGCACAGGTGAGAGGAATGCTGTCAGGTATTTGAGAATGCTTTATATTGGGAATATAGGTCTGGTAGGGAAGGATCCCATAAATTCTGGAAAAGATAAATAGATGGATAATATTCAGATTGCAAATATAAAACAAGAATTGGGATTAATTGGCCTTCTTTTTAACAAACTATTAAAGGGAAGGGTAGCGATTTATTGCATCATTGTCATAATTATTGCGGTTTTTATAGGTTTATTCCATTTGTATATGGGCTTTTTTGGTTTAATGTCTGCGTTACTAGTACGCCCAATTCATGTTGTGCTTTTCTTGGCGTTAATTTTTTTGTATCCGAGAGGTTCAATTGGGGGTTTTAAAGCAGATTACAAAGTAGCCTTTAAGAATATTATCCCTGCTATAGCAATTCTAAGTGTCGGGATCTACTATGTGATTAACCATTATGAACTGATGCTACGAGGGCAAAGTCCTGTGGGCTGGGATTACTTCTTCGGCATTTTATTTATTGTTCTCTTGTTGGAAGCAACTCGACGAGTTGTTGGCTTCGCTGTACCTGCGATAGCTATCTTCTTCTTATTTTATGCCTTCGAGGGCAGGCTTTTTCCTGGGGCATTGGCCCATGCGGGTTTTTCTCTTCATAGGGTCATTGGCTTCTTATTCTTAAGCGCAGAGGGCATTTTTGGTGTCATTGTGTCGGCTATGGTTTCATATATAGTTCTTTTTGTTCTTTTTGGGACTTTTTTGGAAAAGACAGGGGGCAGTAAATTTTTCATGGATTTTTCAAATAGTATTTCAGGGCGCACGACTGGAGGGCCTGGCAAGACGGCAGTTATTTCAAGTGGTTTGATGGGAATGGTGAGTGGAAGTGCAGTGGCCAATGCTGCTACGACGGGAGCATTCACAATTCCTACGATGAAAAGGATGGGGTTTTCTCCAGTCTTTGCGGGGGCTGTTGAGACCGTTGCCTCTTCTGGGGGGCAGATTATGCCGCCGATTATGGGCGCAGCAGCCTTCATTATGGCTGAGATATTAGGGATTCCTTACATTAAAATATGCATTCATGCTTTAGTTCCCGCCATTTTATACTATGTGGTTGCCTTTGCCATAATTCACTTTGAATCAAAGAAAAGGGGACTTTTGCCTTTGCCAAAAGATCAGGTACCTAAAATGAGGCAGGTGTTATTAAGCCGCGGGTTTCTTTTTATTCCCCTGTTTCTCCTAATTTACTTATTGGTGAGGGGGTATTCCCCTATGTTTACGGTCGTTTATACCATCTCTTTATTAGTAGTTATGAGCATGTTTAAGAAGGAAACTAGGCTCAGTTTTCAAAAATTTCTAAGTGCCCTTGAAATAGGCTCGAGGAATGCTATGACGATTATAGCAGTTGGTGCCTGTGCGGGAATCATTGCGGGCACCATTAATTTAACAGGACTATCCGCGTCCATGTCTTCCTTCCTCATTGCTGTTTCTGGGGGAAACCTTTATATTGTCCTTTTCTTAACAATGATTGCTGCTTTAATCCTGGGAATGGGGATGCCTACGGTTGCGGTATATGTAATCTTGGGTACATTGATGGCGCCCACTTTGACGGATTTAGGGCTTCCTGAGATGGCATCTCATCTTTTTGTTTTTTATTTTGGCATCGCCTCTGGCCTTACACCACCGGTTTGTACTGTTGCATTTACTGCATCAGCAATATCGGGTGCATCTCCGATGAGGACAGGTTTTGCATCCACAAAGCTCGGTATTGCCATATTCATTTTACCCTGGTTATTTATCTTTAATAAAAATCTATTGCTTATGGGTAAGCTATTGCCTACTTTTGTAACCGTAGTAGCCGCATTTATAGGATGTCTCTCTATAGCGGCAGGAATGCAGGGTTGGTTCAAAACGAAATTAGCTTTTATTGAAAGTGGTGCAATGCTTGCTGGAGGAATACTTCTGTTAATTCCGGGGTTCTTGACAAAATTCATAGGGATTATTTTAATAATATTGGGATTAATTAGGCAAATAATTACTGTAAAACCATTCCTTAATAGCCGTTCACAAAATTAGAGATTTGGGAGGAACTTTTTAACAAAACGTACTTTATCAATCTGGCCTATTTTGGCTGCTGTTAAAGCAACCAACAACACAGTGATGTGAGCAATGGTGCAGTGATTGGATACAGCATTGAGGCCATAGACCGATGGTTTTTGCATGCACAGAGTAAGGAGTCTTGAGAAGACCCTCTCTGAACTGGTTCTTTTATTGTAGTGTTCTTTGAAAATTTGTGAGCCGTAATCGATCTGTTTTCTGATCTCTTTGTCTCCTCTGAGATATGCGGTACAGCCTTTTCCTTTTTGAAAGGAGGGATGATTCCAGGGACAAGTGGGAACTTGTTGAGCGAATTTTTTGGAGTGTGTAATGGGGCAGACGAACTTTCTGCGGATTTTCCCTCTATCTGTGAACTTTCCCCAGTAGATCATCTCAAAACCAGCGATACAGATGCGAGTTCCTGTAGAGGAGATTTTGAGCTCCCTGAGTTTTTCCCACCGTGGGTTTCTGGCAACTCTGGGCAGGGCATGGAGCTCATCGATAACAAACCTAAGGTTGCCTTCTGAGTCATACGCGGCATCGCCCATGACAGCCTGGATTGTGAAGCTGAAATGCTCAAGGAGGCCTTTGAACAAAGGGATAAAGAGGGTTGTATCTTGCACGTTGGCAGGTTTCGTCAACTCCCATAGAGGGAGTTCAGAGTTACAATCCGTAATGGAATGATTTCGATATCCCCAGAAGTACCGAGGCTCTTTTTGGAAAGGATTTGCGAAATAGATCATAATGCCAACTCGTGCCTCTTGGTCCCCCTTTGGTGGTTTGCTCTTATTGAATCGATCGTTCATAGAGGCTTTTAGATTATTTTCTCTGACCACCACAGGCACAGCGGATGAGTCTATAGATAAGAAATTACCGGAGATCTCTTTGAGCTCAATGAGTTGATTGACAAGATTGATCCTTATGATTTGCATAAGGCTATTGGGGATATCTTCTAGAAAAGAAGACAGTCTTTCCTCAATGCTATAGAGACTTTTATTCGGTGCAAGGCCACAGGTTATGGCCAAGCGGGGATTATCGATCAGAGTTGAGGCCAGATCAAACAAGGTGGGCAGTTGTTTCACGTTTTTGTAGATCAGCACATTAAGCAGCGCCTCCTTTGAGATAGGCGGTCTTCCCCTTATCCTTGAAGGGAAGCAGCCAGCAAGGCAGGGTTCAAGTGTTTCAAAGAGCAACTCATATTTCCTTAAGGGGTTCAAGCCAAAGACGGCTTCAGGAGGGATAAGATACTGTTGTTTAGGGTTTTAAGTGGTCATAACCATCTCCATTTTTGTGAAAGGCGTATATTGCAAAGTCTGTGAGTTGGAAAAGCCTATAAGGGGAGGTGAAATAGGCCAAAGTATAACTTCTTATAAATATGGAATAAATTAAAAAGAAGTCTTTAAGAATAATGAGTGTTTCACAAAAAGGGGCGATTGAAAAATTCACCTCACCCCCCTTGGGGGAAGGTCAAAATAGGGGTCTAGACGAGAAAATGCAAGGCTTAACTATTTGTAATTACAAGAGATTTTGGGGTGGAGGTGAATTAATTTTGAGGCAGCCTAAATTTACTAAGAAATTCAATATGTTATGAATTTTGTGATGGGCTGATTTCCCAATGAAAGGAGGTGAGGAGATTTAGGCTAGTACGAGCATTAGTTAAGCTAACCTGAAACAAAGATAAGGAGGAGAAAAAATGTTTAGAAAAATTTATATTGTTTTGTTAGCTAGTATGTTTGTTTTCAATGTTTTATGCCTTTCAAGCATAGCAGCAGAGAAAAAATTTTTCACAATAACGGCAGGCCCAGTAACTGCAACATGGTACCCAACAGCGGCAAGAATAGCAGAGCTGGTTAAGCCTTTACTCCCAAATTGCGTCATCAGAGTGAGCTCAGGGGGAGGAGTGCCCAATGTAAAAGCTGTAGATGCCGGTAAGGATGCACAGTTTGGTGTAGCGAATAGTGATACGACCGCGGCAGGATATATAGGGATTTTCCCATTTAAAAAGGTTTATAAGAACATCAGAGGGATATCACACCTGTACGGTTCACCAATGCAAATAATAACATTGGAAGACAGTGGAATTACTGATCCTAAGCAGATGGGCGATAAGAGGATAGCGGTTGGGGCGCCAGGTCACTCAGAGGAGGTAGCATCAAGGCGGCTGCTAAAAGAGTACGGATGGACTCATAAGTCAGTTGAAAAAGCCGGTGGGAAAATTTCTTTTATTGATTGTGGAGATGCTTGCAACGCGATTAAAGATGGACATATAGATGTTTACACAGCAGTTGTGGGACCACCCGCTTCGTATATAATGGAATTGGCCCTTATGCGCAAAATTAGGATTTTAGACATACCAGATGATGCAAGAAATAGCTTTGTAAAACATAATCCAGGTTTTTTCAAAACGGAAATGCCTGCAAATATGTACAAGGGCCAAACTAAGCCAGTAAAGACTCTCGGTGTAGCAACGGTTTTTTTCTGCAGGAAAGATGTGCCAGAAGAAGTAGTTTATAAAATTACAAAAGCAATGTATGAAAATGTGGAGAAGATAAGGAAGGTTAAAACGGCACTCAGGCATTTTAAATTGGAAAGTGCACTCAATGGGATAGAAACGATACCTTTACATCCGGGTGCGGAAAAATATTATAAGGAAGTGGGTCTAATAAAATAATTTTTTCACTGCTTCCCGGGGATTAGACAGATCGGTTAGCAGACCTTCGCGCAAATCAGGTAATACTTATAACCTGATCTTTTGTGGCAAGATCCCGCCGGTTGTAGTCCGTCAACGGATGAGGGCCGGCGCGGGATCACTTGCTGTGATGATGAGTGTAGCATTACCATCGATCAGCGTATTATTCCCGAAGAGGACAGCCGAGAGGTAGAGTCTGAGATTATTGTTCTGTTCAAAGGACTGGAAAAGGACGACCCGGATCTAAAGGTGAGCACTAGAACAATCTTGCTGGCCGATAGTTGGGGGCCTACACCAAAAGACCATATTTTAATAAGTACCCTAGTTAAAAACGCCCCCCAGATTATTTGTGAGGAACTGGCTATCGAGGGTGTGACAGGATTCGTTGATTCCCGTTTCTACTGGGAAGCTGGTATTCCGGTATGTAATTATGGACCGGGACCTAAGGTTTATTCGGAGTCTAATGTCCATGCCGCCGATGAAAACATCGTCATTGATGACCTTATGAAAAGCATCAAGGTGATGGCCCTTACCGCTGCGGATTTGCTAGGTTAGTGTCCAAGTTTAATTAAAGAAGAAAAGCCTGAAAAATCGGAACTTGAATAGTATTTTTTAATCGTGATATTTCAAAAAAATTAAAAAAAAGAAGAAGAGAAGAATTTGACGACCCGAAATTTGTATATTATTTTCATGCCAGTTATTAAATCATGACAAAAAGGAGGAATTCAAATGCGCCAACCGATTAAATCAAGAACCTTCATTCATGAGGAAGTTATTCCTCCAAAGCAAGGTTTTGCAATGATCGTTAGGAAGGGGCAGAATTTTCGAATTATAGATCTTATGGGAAAGCAGGTGGCGGACGTGGTTTTCTTCAACGCATATAATATTAAGGAAAAAAATTGTAACGGAATCTCCATGGCACGCCAAATCAGGCAAGGAGAGCCGTACAAGCAGACAGATAAGCTGACGACCGGGGACATAATCTTCTCCTCCGCATACCGCCCCATGGCTACTATTGTCGCTGACACGCCAGTTCCTGGAGGTATTCATAAATTGGTCGGTCACATGTGTAATCGGGGGCTTTATGAAGCCTTTGGCTACCCCGACCATGATGGGTGCTGGGAAATACTCTCTCGAGTTCTGGCTAGATATGACATCTCTCCCGAGGATATTCCAGATTCTTTCGATGTCTTTATGAATAAGGAGCATGATGTAGCTGCTGGGCAGTGGCGCATCAAGGAACCGGTCAGTCGGCCTGGGGATTACATAGAGTTTCGAATGGAAATGGATTGTATTGTAGCTTTTTCAAACTGTCCCATGGATGTTATTGCCCCAACGAATAACTGGGTATGCACCCCACTCAAGGTGGAAATCCACGAAGAGATGAATGAAGAATAACTTTGAGACTGTCGAAAAACCCTCAAAGATATGTCTTTCTCCTGTATCATGTCCTTTTCGATTTTCAGCCCTTTTATAATTTTGTGTTTAACAGCCTGAAGTATTGTTCTGGTTTTGGTGTTTCTGGTTTATTTAATAGAGAATTTATTGGGACATTCATTGTATTGCTTAAGCAGGAGAAAAAATCTGCTTCTTTTAATGCCCAGAATTTCCAAAACATAATAGGTCTTAATTTCTCTTTTTAAATAACGCTCAATTAGTTCTTTGACCTGGCTGTCTGTGAATTCTTTGTGTAACTGTACCATAATCTAAAACCTCCTTTTGGCTTCAGATTATGGTTTCTCAGGTATCCACTTTTAAACTTTAGATCTTTAAAAAACAGTACACTTTTAATTTTTAACCGACAATTTTACACAAAAAATGTTAGCTAAATTTTAAAAGTGAACTGTTTAAAGATTAAAAGTGAACAACCTTAAGATCGCTATTTTTAACTCTTTGGACATCAATGAGGTTATCATCACACCAGAATCTGACCTCAGATATATCATTGCTCAAAGGATAGATACGAAGTGTTACCATTTTTCTTGGAGTAGCATTATTCACCTTCAGCTGTAGGTTGTTAATAGATATTCTCCTGTAAGGATCAATGGTTCTATTTATTCTCAAGCAAAAGATATCCTTCACAGATTGAAAAGGTGGTCTCACTCTAAACTCTCTAAACAGAGACCTCCTCTCTTCCAGTGCTCTTTGAAAACGGAAATAAGGAACCTCTTGAGTTGTTGAATGGAGCTGTTTATAGTTATATCTGCGGACTTCCTGATTAAGCACTCCCTGAGCCTGTCTTATCTCGGTAACATTATCTCTCACACATGTTCTTATAACTCTATCCTGAAGCCATCTATATGGCCTTTCAATCTTACCCTTGGCCTGTGGGGATAGGGCATAGGTTACCTTTATATTACAGTCACCCATAACCTGTTTCCATTGAGGATCAGCCTCATCAGTGAGTGCATAGTGTTTCCTCCAGAGAGAGTCTCTGCCTTGCACAAACCGAAAGATTGAGTGAGAGTCTACGTAATAGAGAAAGGGTGAGCCATACTTCAAGATTACCGTTTGTAAGGCAAGGATATGAGCCCAGGAGGTTTCTTTCTTTAACAGAGTTGCATAGAGGATAAAGCGGCTAAAATCATCTAAGGAGGTTATAAGGTACCATTTTTCTTTAGCGGGTGGCGAAAACAGGTGATGAGAGGAGTCATGTTGGATTATTTCTCCAATGTAATTTGTTAAGACTTCACGGTCATGAGAGGCTTTCCTATGCTTTCTCTTCAAATAAAAGTCGTTCTTCTTCTTAGCCCTATCAATAATGGTAGGTAAAGATACTTTCTGGTTATACTTTGTTTCTAAAAGGTCTTTGATATAACTGTAATTGTAATATCTCAAGGGTATTTCTATATTCTCTATCATGTCCTTTTCGATTCGCAGCTCTTTTATAATGTTATGTTCAATGTTTTCTGAAATCTTTCTGGTTTTGGTGTTTCTTGTGTATTGAATAGAGAAATTGTTTGGATCTTTACGGTACTCCTTTATGAGAGCAAAAAACCTCGTTTTTCCAATGCACAAAACCTCTTGTATATACTTTCGTTCAATTTCTTTTCTCAAGTAGCGTTCGACAAGTTCTTTAACCTGGCTGTCTGTAAATTCCTTATGTAACTGTACCATAATCTAAAACCTCCTTTTGGCTTTAGATTATGGATTCTCAGGTGTTCACTTTTAAACTTTAAATCTACTAAAAACGGTTCACTTTTAATTCTTAACTGACACAATTTTACACAAAAAATTGACAGTACCCTAAAAATATTGTTTATTGATTCATGACGTTTTTGAGATCTTTATATATGGAAGTACATCGGCATAGGGGAAAAAACTCAATCAAGCTTTTTGAGAATCACTCTCATTCTCTGGGTAGTTATTAATAACTCAAGAAAATCACCAAAATTTCACAAAAATAACCCCAGCTGAAAGCAAGTATTAAATTACTCGCGCAATAAACCGATGAGGCGTACCACGCTAACCCTAAAGAAGATATCACCACGAACGAATAGGTTCCAATGAGTGTAAATTTCGCACCCGGTGTAGGCAATGCTGGCAGTAAACACTATTGCTCAAGATTTCCCTTGCCTCTCTGGGCCCTATTCAGCTCCGGTGTTGGTGTGAGAGATAACCACTGAAGAATCATCGGCGGGAATGGGTGTGTAGGCGCCTTGCTGCAACAGGTATTACGAATCATCAACCTATCGGGCAAAAGGAGCTGTTATAGTATCTTATGGAGGTGAAGGAGCACAGTGACCCTGGACTTGATCTTAAGTCAACGCCCTGTTTAACTCTCAATGATCAAAGAGATACGGTGCGATCAATAGTGTTTTTCGGAGAACTCTCGAGATCAAGCCCCTCTCTTTTGGTGATGACTTCATCCCCGGACCTGACATACTACGGACCCCATTAGATCACTGTGGGGCATTCATTCAAGAAACAAGGAGAATAAATAAGATTTGAGGAGGTTAAGAAATGATTTTGAGAAGATTGCAAGATGTGGAGGTCGTCGATGTGGGAGAGGCATTTGGACAGCCTGAGGGTGCCATGCTGATCCAATGGATTATCAGTAATGAGGTAGGTGACGAAAGATACCACCATACCTATGCTCTGAGAAAATACAGCCGGCAACCACAGCCAGGGCTAACCTTAGACCAAATTCCCTTCCACCATCATAAGTATGTTCAATCCCCGCACATTCTTTCCGGCAGGATGATGTTCGAAAATGGTAATGGTGAGAAGGTGGAAGTGGGACCCGGCGATACGGTGTACTTTTATGAAGATGAACCCCATAGAGGCATCGCGCTTGGCAATGAGCCGGTGGAATTGCTGTGTATAATCGATTGCCCAGATGGTGGTAGAGATTGTATTCCTGATAAACCAACGAATATTGAAGTCAAACAATGAGAGGGATCGGAGAGTAAAATAAGGGAACACAAATTATCCAATTATTACGCTATGAGTGCAATCAATTTTCGCCATATTTGGCCTGAAAGGATTCTTTAAGTTCTCGAAGAGGTTTCATTGCACCTAAAAGAATTGGTGCCTTTTACGCGATTGACATTTGATCCCTACTATAATATGAGGTGTTGCGCGATGTTATTTGATATGGTTTCTTGCGGAGGATGCATTGCTACCCTGGTTGCCTTTTTATTTTTGAAGTCTCATGGGTATAGATCCCTACCAGTCTCACTTTAATTTCGATATCATGGCGTTTGGCTTTTATTGTGTCGCCATCGTAGACTCTGGTGCCATTGAACTGTTCTGCAAATGAAGTCAGTGGCAGGACTGATAGAAAGAGAACTAGTATGATGATTAATCTATAGGCCTTTTTCATAGGAAGGAAACTTATTAGCAAAATAAGCCTACGAGCAAGAATTTAACTATTTGAAAAGTTATATGGGTGGATATATTGGAACCCATTTGGCTAGTTTAGGGCATATTTCAAAAAATGGAAAATGATTTACCGGTATAATGGCCTCAAAGGAAAAGCTTATCACACTGGGCTAAAGAAACTTGGTATTGATAAGACATCACCTATTATAGGCGGAGGAGTATTATTGGATATCGCAAAATTTAAAGGAGAGCAAGTATTAGAAAACAATTACACAATTATCGCTGATGATCTCAAGTGTGTAGTCTGTTCTTAAAAAAATGTCTACAAAGAAGGATAATATTGTCCTAATTAGAATTGGATGGGCGATTTATTGGGATAATCCCAACCAATTTGTATCCAATGAAGGAGAGACAACCGGCCCTGGCCTGGAGGCTACTCAATGGTTCTCATATAAAGATATCCTTCTGGTATGATAGATACCCACTGCATTTGAAAAAACGCCTTCACATTTGCCAGTAAATGGCTACTTATTAGTCGAAAAGGAAATGCAAATATTAGAAATGCTCAACCTTGAAGACTTGTCACGGGATAAAATTTTTGTATCCATTTTATTTGCCTCCCCTATAAAAATTAAAGGTGGCACAACTTCACCAGTTAGACCAGTTGTAATAATCTAAGAGCATTAATCAAAATTAGACATTTTCTCAAGGTTTGATCCGAAAATAGAATTAATTTTCATGCTTCGTGGTGCCCCAGAGGGGCATGATTGTTTGTTTACCAATTAATAAATTTGAAAGGGGGAAACCGCATGAGGAAAGTTATTATTACAGCAGCGGTGACAGGATCCCGCCCAACAAAAGAAATGAATCTTGCTGTCCCTTATTCTCCTAAAGAAATTGCTGAAGCATCGGTGGAATGCTATCGAGCCGGAGCTGCAATTGCTCATATCCATGTTAGAGATCCTAAAACAGGACATCCAGATTTTAAGATACAGCTTTTTAAAGAAGTAATGGATCGGATCAAAGAAAAGTGCAATATGATTTTAAATTTGACTACAAGTGGACTAATGTTAACGGGACCCAATATCATCGAGCAGCGCCTCCAGCCAGTGTCTCTTAAGCCCGAATTATGCTCTCTTGATATAGGATCTATAAATTTTCAAGACAGGGCTTTCATCAATCCCCCGAAATGGGGTGAATCTGGTGCAAAAACAATGCGTGAGAATGGCGTTAAACCTGAAATAGAAGTATTTGATATTGGTCATATTTATCAAGCCATTCATTACATAAAAAATGGTCTAATCGATGATCCACCATACTTCCAACTATGTATGGGAACTAAATGGGGTGTAGAAGCAACTCCTGAAAATCTTATATTTATGAAGAATAAACTACCTCCTAAAGCTAAATGGTCTGTTTTAGGTGTTGGCAAGGCACAAATTCCAATGATTACTATGGGCATATTGTTGGGAGGCAATGTTCGTGTAGGATTCGAGGATAACATTTATATTAACAAAGGCGTTTTGGCAAAAAATAATGCTCAGCAAGTAGATATGGCAGTACAGTTGATAAATAATTTACAATATGAAGTAGCGAATGTAGCTGAAGCTAGAGAAATTTTGGGAATAGGATATTAAACCTAATATTTTCATCCAGTTTTTTTAATCCGCTAAACCTAATAATCAGCGGGCTATATAGCAAGCATATGCATCAAGTGGATCAAAAAACACATAAAGCGAAAAATATAGCCAAATATAAGACCAAAGTATGTTTTAGAAGAGGCATTTGTAATGGCCAATAAGTAGAATCTATTAGATTTGGCTTTTTTAAAAAAGGAGCAATAGATTCTTGCAATATGGTGAAATTTGAGCAAATTCCAGAATACATATGGTAGTGGAAACTTCAATATTATTTTAAAGCCTGTCCGCCAAAATGAAGGCTTCCATAGAAGTCTTATATGATCGAATTTCAAACATCACAATTGCAGATTACAAGATGTTATCTACAACCTTGAGAGATCCTTCATTCTGACGATAAGTGTTTGAAATATTCAGGAAATGGGGGACGTCCATTTGCAATTCAGTAATTATCCAATCATTTGAAAATCGTTATCCTTAACAATTTTCTCCCCCTTTCTAACTGCATATGCGACCCCTGGTTGGCTCATATTTAAGCGTTTCGCCATCCGGGTCCCTTCTAGTCCCAACTCCCTTACCCCCCAATAGCAAAACACACTTCTCGCTTCCGCTCGAACCTTTTGCCTACTTTTTGAGTATAAATCCTCTTTCTCTATCCTATAAAGATCTAACACCCTTTGTTCAAGCCTTTCAATAGTATATCCACGACTCTTTAGTTCATAACGGCGATCCATCTGTTCATCTGCTTCGGATAACATATTCATTACAAATTCGCCATCACCCAGTATCCGCTCATCACCTTTGATGCGATCTTGACCCTTCAATCTCAACTTCCTAACTTCAGACCAGCCCCCAAGGCTCCGTATCAGGCCCCCACCAACCAACTCAGGGCGTCTTCCTTGATCCATACCTTCTTTCATATAGGAATAATAATCCTCTCTTGCCTTTAAGATGCTCTTTCCAAAATAGGAAAGTACATATTTTGTCTCCTGCCAATCGCAATTCCCTTTTCCCATTAGAACACTATGCCCGCTATATTTATACCTATTTAACCCCCTCATATCAGACACAATTTTTGCCCTTAATGGGTTTAGGTGGATATAACGAACCAACTCCTTTAGGTAGATATCCTCCTGGCAGATGATAGATTTGTAACGATTTTGAAAAAGTTGACCATGACGCTTGTGCCTTCGATTAAACCTGATCGCATACCCTGTTAAGAGCCGCCGCATTAAGGTTGAAAGCCCTTGGTTTCCTGAGCGGAAGAGAAAATGGGCATGGTTGGATAAAAATGCCCAGGCATAGCAGGATGTCTTTGTGGTAGGCAACAGAACAGCGAGGCGATCTACCATATCGTTTCGATCTTTATTATTTCGAAATATCTCCCTACGTTCTATACCACGAATAATAACGTGATGTATAACCCCAGGGGCATCTAATCTGGCTAATCTTGGCATAGAGATATAGATAACAAACTGGTCCCGTCATGTCAAGTTATTTACTTACAAATGGACGTCCCTCAATTCACTCAATTCACAATTCATTAACTGTGCGGCGGCTGTAAGCCGTCCGCATCAGTGATTCGTTAGGCTCAAAATGGCTATGTTCGGGCAAGAAGTTCTGCTAACTCTGGTAATCGCCATTCTTTAGTTACGATATCGTCCAGATTCTCAGTATTATCGCGTTTCCATTTATCGACTTCAGTTTCTCTGTCACCAAGCCATCCCAACAACCCGCCCGGTTCATTATCGCAGTGAATATCAGTGTATCTCTCTTGGCACGCATTGGCATGCGATCCAAAATAGGGCACCAAATGTATCTTGTATTCTCCCCCATCTTCTTGTGCGCTCGCCCGTAAAACAAGGGTTTTTATGTAATTGTTGACTGTGAGTGTGAATTCCGCCAATTCCTTAAATTTATCTATTTTATTGGATCTTAGTAATTGCCCGAATTTAATTATTGCTTTTTGAACGAAATGAGCCGCTATTTGGAAACGAGCAGACTCGTCAGAATGCGCGGTCCCAGAGAATTTAATGGCAAGTTGTGAATGGGCAAACGTTAGTGGGGAATCAACCAAGAAAATGCGGGCATCAATCAAACTGGCAAAAGTTTCTTGAGCAGCCATCTCCTGAATTGCCTGGTAGCGTTCACCATCAGCAACAAACTCGGATGACCAGCTATTACTTAGGAACCAGGTCCTCGGTATACGAGAGTCCATTTGCTGCCTTTCCATTTTATAGCCTAACGGGCTCATCACATGCCGTAAAAGCCGCCAGGCTTTTATGGGCAGGTGCATGAGCAAGGTTGTGCATCTTATTGTGTATTTTTAGCGGTAACTAAAAGAAATCTCGCTAGCGCTTCAGCCCGAACAATTAGTGTCTTAAGCTGTTGATCTGTAAAGTTTATATTTATTTCATGAGTACCGTGTTGGAAAAGACGAATAAATTTAATATGTGATTCTACGTCTTTATTTACAAATTGTGAAAATGGCCCATGATTTATATCGCGGCAGACATATAATATGCGAGCCTCACGGGTTGGTCGCCCTTCATGATAATGTGAGGGTTCTGTTGACCATTTGGATATTTCATTGTCTGGAGCGATACCGTGCAGAATATGGTTAAGCATTTCTCTTAGAGAAACTACTATATGTCGTTTTCTATCTGGATTGGTCGAAGAAAATGCCTCTTTGGCACCAATCCAAAGGTGTCTAATTTCTGGATTAAAATAATTGAGCAGTTCTTCAAGGGAGCTCTCAATATCGTTTCTAATTTCAAATTCAAGAGCGTCAGCCTCTTCAACATACTCTACAGTTTCATCTCTTGAAATTGTGTCCAGCAAATCTGAACTCGTTAGAATTTCAATAGGCGGGAGTCCTGAAACAAATGGGGGGAAATCTGTAATATCAAATTCTCTTGCGCTGAATGAATGAACAAACGAGTTATAATTTTCAGTTAAGTTAGTAAAAGATTCGAGAGCTCTTACCATCTCATTGGTTTTGTAAATTGCACTTTTTTCTAAATCAATCCACGGCACGTTCAGAAGACGCTCTTGGGCTAAAAGAGAGACTTGGGCTATACTGTCAAAATGTGAGTCTAATGCAACCTTTGCTGCTTCAAACCCGGTGAAAAGATGTTGGACTGACTCAATTTCTTTCAGCCAATGACGATTTATGGATGCTGCTTCTTCAGCGAGTTTAGCGAGTGAGTTTTGTTCAGAGAACAAAGCCGTTATACCTGCGTTTGCTTGATTTACTGCATCAATAAATGAATTCGATAACTGAAATTCCCGAACTCTTTCAATTTCTGGCTGCAGAGATGAAATTATGTCCGCATAGGAAGAATAAAATGGGGTCATGGTGCTCTTGATGAATTCTTCCTGTGCTAGAATATCTTTTGTGATTTGGTGGAAAGAACTGCCATAGAGATCCTCAAACCTCTTAAATTGCTCCATTGCCTGTGAAACAGTATCTATGAGTCCAAAATGTTTTTTATGTCAGTCGTCCATTACTTACCTTAATTTTGATTAGTTTGTTAGGCACAACGCCGCTCTTCAGCGGGCGCGGCTTTTTGCGCTCCGCTGGAAGAGCATGTTATGCAGTACTTTTTTTATCAAAATGTCTTTGGATGGCTTCCTGGTCGCGAATGTAAACACTTAGCCAATCTTTATGCTCTTGCTCAATTTGCTTAATTCTTTTTAGCGAGTTGGTCCTAATGTTATCCAATAAAACTGCGATAAAACGTTTAGTCTCTTCATGGGTTGCTTTGTCACTATCCCCTTTACCCCAGCCATTAGTTCCAACATTTAGCCAAGAATATTTATTTGTTAAACAGATGGCAAAAATATTCTTTATATTTTCATTTAACCATAATTTGCCTTTGGTTTCATCTGACAGATGCTTACTACCACTCCCATAAAATCCAATAACTGTACAAAGAGGTTTAAATAGTTCGAAATCTTTATATATACTGTATTCCTTAGCGTAGATCTCATTTTTAAGTTTTTGCGCTGCTTTTTCAGCTTTGAGTAATTCGGCATTAGTTAAAATGCTCTTAACCTCTATCGTGGCTATGACGCTTTCAGCGGGATAAACTCCAATGTGCTGCTCTTTGATAAATGGCGGTAGTATTCGATTGTCATAGATAATAATATCGGTTTGATAACTTTGACACCCAGCTTGGTTAATGATTATGCCTGATCCAATATCAAATTGATCTGTTAGAAACGAATTCAAAATGTTTGATACAAATAGTTCTCGCAATTCACCTTTTGTAAGTTTGTGATTCAAGTCAGATAGCGCACTAATTTTTTCAGATAGACTATGTATTATTGCACTTGAATGTTTTTGTATTAATGTTCGTTTCATAATTCTTTATGCATAAATAAGGATTATACTGCCTATTTGCAGTGTTATATTACTGCAAACAAAAATTTATATTGAAATTATGTAATAAATTGTAGCTACTCAGGTTGTAAGGTTCATGCCTGCCCTGGTGCGATGGCCGTTATCAAGGAAGGCAACTCCTGACTATTTAAAAGTATCTCTCTTAAATCCAACTTCTTGAAATCAGGTCTGGGCCAGGGGTTCAAGCCCGCCCTGGCGCGACTTATTTACTATAATCTGTTGCCACTGTAGTATCTGAGTAACTATTTATGTTGAACAATAACCTGACCAATCAGGTCTGGGCCAGGGGTTCACGGTTGACATCCATGCAATACGGCGTGGCTTGTGGCAAGAACCGGATGAACTTCTCATTTATCTTCAAATCGAAACTAAATGCTTTAGATTGATGATTCGACAGTATTTTATCTCTCTAACCTTGAACCGTGAACCTGGAACTTTGAACCTGAGTATTTACTATTATAATCACATATTGTAACATTTCAAATTTTTCTCTCTTTTCTACCGCCAATCACACACCTTAGGTAGTCTGAGTTAAGTAAGTGAAAGACGGGACTTATTACTTAACAGGAGGTTTCTTTCCTTCACACGTATTTGTGAAACCCAGCTTCCTGCAGATGACGCATGCCTTGGTTCACAGATAGGCATCATGTTTCACCTTGCTCACATCCACTCCCACCATCAAAAGGCCTGGCTGCTGAACATAGTCTTTACGTTCTTTATAATTTCTGGCATAATCTTTCAATCTTATGGGGCATACCTCCTCTTTTGGTTATTGGGCTTTTATCTATTATCTTACAGATTTGTTTCCCCATGGGATATTAAATAATTATCTGATCTCTTATACGAGGTGCCTTGTGCAAAGAGAAAGAAGTGATATGCATTGCGCGTCTTATTGCTTTGGGCTTTTCGATATGAATTAGAAGGTAAATTAGAATATGGAAATACCGCTGCTAAATGACATTATCATTATATTTGGTCTGTCCATTGCTATCCTCTTTATATGCCACCGACTTCGCGTGCCGACGGTTGTGGGATTCCTCCTTACCGGTATATTGGCCGGGCCTTACGGACTTGGGCTGGTAAAGGCAGTTCATGAAGTTGAAATTTTAGCTGAAGTTGGTGTTGTGTTATTGCTTTTTACTATCGGAATCGAGTTCTCACTTGAAAGGATGCTGCAAATCAAGAAATCAGTCCTGATGGGGGGCACGATTCAGGTGTTGCTAACAATTTTGGTTACTTTTGTTATAGCCAGGCAACTGGGGCAACCCATTGGTGAGTCGATCTTTATAGGATTTCTTATATCCCTCAGCAGCACGGCCATTGTCCTCAAACTAATCCAGGAAAGAGGTGAAGTTGATAGCCCCCATGGGCGTACAACTCTTGGCATCTTGATCTTCCAGGACATCATTATTGTTCCAATGATATTGTTTGCGCCTCTACTGGCCGGAGCAACAGGGGATTTGGGCGAATCTGTCCTCGTTCTTGTGGCCAAAGGAATCGGAATCATCGGGTTGGTAATTGTTAGCGCTAGATGGATTGTGCCACAGATATTGTATCAAATCGCCCGGACTCGAAGCCGGGAACTTTTCTTGCTGAGTGTAATTGTAATATGCCTCGCAGTTGCGTGGGTAACTTCCAGTGCGGGGCTTTCACTTGCCCTGGGCGCGTTTTTGGCAGGATTGATCATTTCCGAATCTGAATACAGTCATCACGCACTCGGGAATATTTTACCCTTTCGGGATGTCTTTACAAGCTTCTTTTTTATTTCCATTGGTATGCTGCTGGATGTAGGTTTCCTTTTCCGGCAACCGGGAACCATCATGCTGATGGCTTTAGGCGTTTTGGTTTTAAAATCCTTCATTGCCAGTTTTGCAACGGTTTTATTAGGATTCCCGCTTCGCACTTCAATTTTGGTTGGCCTTGCACTCGGTCAGGTTGGTGAATTTTCTTTCATTTTATCCGAGACCGGTGTCGAACATAGTTTGCTTGCCGGAAATATTTATCAGATGTTTCTATCTGTCTCTGTGCTTAGCATGGCGGCGACACCATTCATTATAACCCTGGCACCACGCCTAACGGATATTATCCTGTTGTTGCCGCTGCCGAAAAGGTTAATATCTGGCTTTTATCCTGTTTCAGAGATAAAAGTTGAAGACAAAAAACACCACCTTATTATCATCGGCTTCGGAGTGAACGGCAGGAATGTAGCACGGGCCGCCAGGGTATCAGGTATTCCCTATGCAATCATTGAAATCAACCCCGAAACAGTAAGGAGCGAACAAGCACAGGGTGAACCAATTTATTATGGCGATTCAACCCAGGAGGCGGTACTTCAGCACGCAAACATCAAAGATGCGAGAATTGTTGTAGCTGCAATTAACGATCCTACAGCAACCCGTAGAATTACCGAAATCATCCGGAGACTTAATCCGGAAGTTCATTTGATCGTACGAACCCGTTATCTTCAAGAGGTGAAGCCCCTGTATGAATTAGGGGCCGACGAAGTCATCCCAGAAGAATTTGAGACATCAGTGGAAATCTTTACCCGGGTTTTGGCGAAATATTTTATACCCAGAGATGAAATCGAAAGGCTGGTCTCTGAAGTGCGATCAGATGGTTACGAGATGTTTCGAAGCCTTTCCAAAGAGTCGTCATCTTTTTCTGATTTAAAACTTCATCTTCCCGATGTTGAAATCAGTACGTTGAGGGTTGCTGAAAAATCACCTTTAGTTGGAAAAAGTTTAGCTGAAATTGAGCTGAGAAAGAAATATGGAGTTACGGTATTGGCAATACGTCGCGACTCACAAATATTATCCAATCCAAACGTAAACATGCCATTTTGTGCTAACGATATGCTTTTTGTCCTTGGACCACCAGATAAGGTCGCAGAGGTCGCTGGTTTAACACATAATCCAGAAGAAGTGGATAGAACTTAGCCGCCTCCGGCGGAACTTTTTCGACAGGATTAATCGTTCGACCTAGAGGCCTTTCGGCCGTGAGCTCAAGGCCGAACGGCTCTCGACAGGCAAGATTAACAAGGTTTGCTTATTTTCTTTATATCCCCTCGACAAGCTCGGGGCCTGAGCCTGTCGAAGGCCTGAACATCCCTGGCCCAGACCTGGCTTATAGGCTTAATAGGATGATCCGAACACGTAGCATTCTATAGATTTAACAGGCTGATTCAAGCATGTCGCGCCAGGGCAGGCCTGTCTATCTTGTCTAAGAAAAGGAAATTCTTATACTATCAATTTAATGAATCCAATATTTCAGCGAGTGGTTAGCACAATTTTTCGCCTTAAGCGAACATGTCCTAAATGTAAGAGAGACCAAGTTGTCCGTGCGAACAAGAGACTAGAAAGTGTGCACTGTAAATTCTGCGGCGCAGATATACCTCCCCACAAGTGAGTTATAATGTCCAACAACCAGGAGAGTTTAACGATACTGTCCATCAGGTCTGTTTAATGCACCTAACGGAGCGTCAGACTGTAAGTAAAGGGGGAATATAGGATGTCTTTTAATGTATTCGGTCATAACACCGATACCATAGAGAAGAGCGCTCATGCTAAACAAAATGATAAAGATGGCAAAAAGCTTGATTATATTAGGTTTTCTTCCAGGTGGCATATTCGTGTGGGGAAAAGGCAGAGCAAGTGATGACCCTGGCATTATTCCACCCACTATTTTCAGCCGTTATTCTTCAACCTTAAATTGAGAAAAAATTTCATAAAATCTTCTTGAAACTAAGAACTTATTAATTCAGAGTGAGATCAATCGAATGTTTATAAAGGCTCAATAAGAGAGTTACAGACGCTTAAGCTATTTTACTAAATAAGTAAAGGCCTTCGGTACTCGGCGCAACTGAACCTGACCATGACAACTGTCGGTAAAGGCACCCGCCTCCTTGAGGGCCTTAAGTATACCGTCCACCTGATTATCAGAAACGATCATGCTGCATGCTTCCCTGGCTGGCGATACCTCACTTAAAGGGGAATCCGGGGGCCGTACATGCTTCAGTCTGGATATAGTGGCTCCAGCAGCCCCAGCGGACATAGCCACGCTGACAAGATTTGTTCCTGTCCCTTCATCACATAAAAGGGTTAAATCTGCAAGACCGGTTAGATAAGCCCTTCTCTTTACCCCCTTTTTTTCGACTGTGCCCAACCGGCGACGCCATTCAATGCCTCCTTTAATATGATCGATGGCCGCAACGATTTGCTCGATACTTGCCACATGCCTCTGTTCTCCGCGTGTGACCTTCATGTTGATTATGCCCTTCTTCAAAGGGTACAGATAAATAAACCCTTTGCCTGGCTGATCCAATTTGCCCACCTCAATCATCATTTCCATGATAACCTCGGCGTCATAAGGACTTGTGGCAATATTAATAACCTCTTTTTCAGCAGGGATTGTAATTCGTAAAAGACCTATTTTATCTCGAACACCGGTTCCGACGCCAAAGTTAAGGGAAGGAACACAGATTCCCGCATCCAGTACAACCCTTGCAACGCTATCTCCCTGACCGCGCTGGACAATACAACAAATCCCGGTTAGTTTCTGGGAAGGAGTCTTTTCTGTGGCAAAGGGAGCTGGCTTATTTTCCTGACAGAGTTCGTGAGCCATCACCAGGTTTATCTCTTCACTGTAAACTGATCCTCGTCCTGGAAGGTTTAGTTGACCTTTCTCAATTATTAAGCTTAGAACATGGTCTCCCGTTTTTTGATCCACAAGGAAAGAAATAATATCCAGAGGATCATCCACTAAATCGCGCCCTGGTAATAGGGCAAATATTCCTTTTTTCTCTTCGATCACCGGGGAACGGGCTGCTGCCAAATGAAGATCAATGACACCAACTTCTTTCAAGGGATCCAATATGTCTCTTGAAACACTTCTATTTACAAAAGCAGTGATTCGAGAGACTCTCTTTTTAAATTCCATCAACAAGACTTTCCTCTTTTGCAGTCTGAACGGCTTCAGTTAAAGCAGCCTTCCTTTTCCAGTTTATCCGAAGACCTACCGCCAGCACCGAAAGAATTGGGCAAACAGAGGCAGTGGCAAGTATACCAAAGCCTTCAACTACTCCCACCTGTGATCCTATGGCAAGTCCCATGGCCAAAACAAGAGGAACGGTAATGGGTCCTGTGGTGACACCAGCGCTATCCCACCCGATATTTACAAACTCCTCAGTCGATAATTTCGTAATGAAAAGTAACAAAAGATAAGGGGGACATAATAGCCATAAAAGGGGAATATTCCAAACAATCTTTGCAACCCCCATGGCAATACCAAAACCCACACCAATAGCAACTGCTTGCATTAAAAGGGATTTTTTAAAGGTACCTACAGTAATTTCCTCTACGGTCAGCCCAAGAGCGTTTAACGCAGGTTCCGCCAGTGTGGCTCCATATCCCATGATAAAGGCAAAGAGCAAAACAACGGCTATACCCCAAAAACTACCCTCTGAGCCAAATAAAGGTCCCTTTGCCGGAGTACATTGGTACTGTTTCGTAGCGGGGTCAAAACTTTTCTCGTCATAAGGAATAGGAACGTAGTCATTCCCTATCTTTGCATAAAAAAAGTCCTGCTTTTTTCCATCTGGAGAGACGGCTGATTCAACCAGATCAGGATCGAAATTGATAATGTTTGTTTTTTCTTCTAAAAGTTGGATGGTTTTAAAAGAAGATGGAAGCATATTGCCAACCTGGTTTCCAAGTTTGTTCAGACCCAGTTCAATACCAATGCTGAATATTCCCATGCCCAAAATAGTAAAAAATAAACCCAGCAGAATCTCATCAGAACGAGGCAATTTTTCACGCAGTAAAATAAAAAGAACAAGAAAAATTGGCAAAGCGAGAAGTCCTATGGCTTTCACTGCGGCTATTGTATTCCTTGCCAAAAGATCACGGATATTTATAGCCTTTTTAACTGATGTTGAATATCGAGTAACAGCTTTCTTAACAGCGTCCAAGCTTCCGAATACTGAATAACGTTGTTCCTCTGTTCCCTGGGAGATAGCCCAACGTTTTAAAGCGGCTGGATCGTCACCAAAAACAGCCCTTCTTTTGGACTCGTTTTTGGAAAGCACCTCAAGATACTCGACCATTTTTTCCTTGCTTCCATCGAAGTAGGCAACCTGGCTTTCAAAACTCGCGTTAGAAAAAACATAGTGAGCCATCTTGTCTTTATTGTTAAACAGGGCTTCTGCTGCTTTCCGATTTTTCTTTTTGAAAAAATCAGTCTCATTCATCGGCTGCGGAACGGAACCAAGGAGAAACGCACCCAAAAGAAGAACGGTGAGTATGGGGAACAAGGAGGCAAGCGTAACCACTCCAAAACCCATAGTTCCAGATTCTGCTGATCCAACCATCCTGCAAATTCCAATCCCGAGTGCCAGAATAAGAGGGACTGTTACAGGACCAGTAGTTACGGCACCGCAGTCCCAGGCAAGGCCTGTAATGGTGTGCATATTTTGGTTAAAAAATGCCCATATAGTAAGGGCAACCAACACCCCAACGAGTATATATATAAAGGGTTTTAAGGACCAGTTATAATGAAATCTCATCATACCGAAAGCGATGGCGATTCCCACCCCCGCACCAACAGAGTAGACAAGAGTATGTGAATATTTAGTCAGTAGCAGAAACAAAAGGGGCGCTTCCCAGGGTTTTACCGCGCGCCCTGCCGCTTGTAATACCTGGATAGCGGGCTCTGCTAATGTTGCCAGAAAGCCCAATACTAAAG
>Ga0209986_10000809_pt1 | contig 30749 bp, 28 predicted proteins | sample BlataG_FD_183168 | JGI IMG/M metagenome (GOLD analysis project Ga0209986, IMG submission 183168) | Deep subsurface microbial communities from Black Sea to uncover new lineages of life (NeLLi) - Black_00105 metaG (SPAdes) (version 2) | ecosystem: Environmental > Aquatic > Marine > Oceanic >...
ATATCCCTCCCCACGAGATGATGCAGGTCCGCTAGATGAGACTCGGGATTCTCGGCCTGCAGGGGGCGGTGCGCGAGCACCTGCAAAGCCTCGCTCGTTTGGGGATTGAAGGAAGTGTAGTAAAAAGGACCTCGGAGCTTGCAGGCCTGGCTGGGATCATCCTCCCGGGTGGGGAGTCAACGGCGATCTCCCTTTTGGCAGCGGGATCGCTCCTCGAAGAACTTCGCAGGCTCCTACGAGAAGGGTTTCCTTTTTTCGGGACCTGTGCGGGGATGATCCTCCTCGCAAACGAGGTCGAGGGGCAAGAGGAGACAAACATCGGGGGGATCGATATCACTGTCGCTCGCAACGCCTCAGGCCGACAGGTAGACAGCTTCGAAACCCTCCTCAAGGTAAAGGGAATCGGGGATGACGTTCCGGCGGTCTTCATCCGCGCTCCCTACATCACCCGGTTGGGGAATGGGGTGACGGCGCTAGCGGAGCATGAAGGCGCGGTGGTGATGGCCCGCCAAGGGAATGTGCTTGTAGCGAGCTTCCACCCAGAGCTGACCAGCGATACACGGATCCATCGCTACTTTGTGGAGATGGTAAAGGAATACGAAACAAAGGAGGTTGCACTGTGAAGAGGATCGCAATCAACGGGTTTGGGCGGATCGGTCGCGCATTCTTCCGCCTCGCCTTCGGCGGAAACGACCTGGATATCGTGGCAATCAACGACCCATTCATCACCCCAGAACAAGCGCGGTACCTGCTCACCTACGACTCGGTCTATCATCGCTATGAATACGAAGTTGTGAAAGCAGGTGATGGAATCAAAGTAGATGGCAAGTTCATCCCGCTTCTTTCTAAGAAAGACCCGCAAGAGCTTCCATGGAAAGATAAGAAGATCGATGTCATCATCGAATCAACGGGACATTTCCTCACGCGCGACTTGGCATCACTTCACCTCAAGGCCGGAGCAAAGAAAGTTCTCCTGTCCGCTCCACCAAAGGGCGATGACATCCCTCAAATCGTGTACATGGTGAACAACGATGCCTACAATCCGAAGAAGGACCTCATCATCTCCGCCGCATCGTGTACAACTAATTCGCTCGCACCGGTGGCGTACGTTCTGGAGCAGGAATTTGGAATTGCACACGCATTTCTGACAACGGTGCATGGATATACCGCTGACCAAAAGCTTGTAGATGCCCCACATGACAAGTTTGCACGCGGCCGCGCCGCGGCAGTGAACATCGTCCCCACCACAACCGGGGCTGCCAGTGCCACCGCCAAGGTCATCCCCTCTCTGGCTGGAAAGATGGACGGGATCGCGCTACGCGTCCCAGTCCCCACGGGTTCGGTGAGTGACTTCACGGTTGAAGTGAAACGTGAGATCACTGTGGATGAGGTCAACAAGGCGTTCCGCCGTTATGCGGAAGGTAAACTCTCCGGGGTTCTCGGGGTGAGCAGCGATCCGCTTGTGTCGAGTGACATCATCGGCGATTCGCGGGCAAGCGTTATCGACCTTTCCTCAACCCGTGTGGTCGATCGGCGCTTCCTTAAGGTAATGGCCTTCTATGACAACGAGTGGGGCTACACAGAGCAACTCCTACGGGTGGCTAACCTCCTCTGAAACCGGGTTTGGTCGCTTTTTGGTGGGAGGCCTCCTGGCCTTTTTATTCCCGCCCCGCTGCCTTCTGTGTGGGTCAGCAACCACGGGAGTGAAGGTCCTGTGTAAGCAGTGTGCAGCGGAGCTCCCTTCGCTTGAAGGTATGCGCTGTCGCCGTTGCCAGGAGGCTCTTGACGACATCCGCCTCGACCTTTGCCGCTCATGTGGGACGCGGGCCTGGGGATTCGATCTTGCCCGATCACTCGGCTCGTACAAAGGAGCATGGGGGGATCTCGTCCGTGCCCTCAAGTTCGATGGCGAACGGGCGGTCGCGCGCCTGCTCTGTGTACGCTTGGCCGCGTACCTCGCCGACGAGGAGCCGTTTGGAACGATCGACGTCGTCACTTATGTCCCGATGAGCCGGTCCGACCGGCGGAAGCGCGGGTTCAACCAAGCACACCTGCTTGCACAAGGAATCGGAAGGAGGATTGGAATCCCGGCTCGCCGGCTACTGTTGAAGGCGCGTAAGACGCCGCCACAGGCCGCTCTCCCCGCGTCTGAACGCCGGGAGAACTTGCGCGATGCCTTTCGCCTGATAAGATCTGGAAAAGGAAGGGTCCTCCTTGTGGACGATATTTACACCACCGGTTCGACAGTGGAGGAGTGTGCTCACACCCTGAAGAGTGGTGGGTACGAGGCGGTCTTTGTCCTGACAGTAGCGCGCGCTTGAGGGAGGCGGAATGCAGGTCGAATCGATCTGTCTGGGACAACTTGCTACTAATTGTTACCTGGTAAACGTGAACGGAGTCACCGTACTCATCGATCCAGCCGAACCCTCCGAGCCCCTCTTCTCATTTATTGGGAAACGAAAGATTGACCTAGTGGTGAACACTCACGGTCACTTCGACCACATCGGCGGTAACTGGGCGCTTCAAACAAAAGGGGCACAGGTTCTCATCCACCAAAAGGACCTTCAGTTCGTCGATCGTTTCTACCCAGACCACCAGCCGATCGATCGTTACCTACAGGAGGGAGAGGAGATCGCAGGGATCCTTAGAGTCCTTCATGTCCCCGGTCACTCGCCAGGCAGTGTAGCCTTGGTGGGAGATGGGGTTCTCTTCTCGGGCGACCTCCTGTTCGCTGGATCGATCGGGAGGACCGACCTTCCCGGCGGATCGATAAAGGAGATGCGCAGGTCGCTTCAGCGAATCCTTGCCCTCCCCGGGGACTACCGCGTCTATCCGGGGCACGGTGGGATCACCACACTCGAGAAGGAAAGGAAGACAAACCCGTTCATTCTCAGCCTGAGGTGATTGATGGCGGACAACCGTGCTGACGTACAGACGATCAAGGAGCGAATCGACATCGTCTCTGTAATCTCCCGTTACCTCTCTCTTACAAAGTCGGGAGCAAACTACAAGGGACACTGTCCGTTTCACAAGGATGACACCCCGTCGTTTACGGTCAGCTCCGAGAAGGGGCTATGGCACTGCTTCGGCTGCGGCGAGGGTGGAGACGTATTTGCCTTTCTGATGAAGATCGAGAGGATCTCCTTTCCAGAAGCGGCAGAGCGGCTGGCGGCCGAGGCCGGCGTCTCCCTCAAACGGCGTGGCGATGGAGAACACGAGCGGCTGCGTACGTTAAGCGCCGAGGTGGTGGCCTACTTTTCCGAAAATCTGACCAACACTACAGCCGGAAAGAAGGCCCGTGAGTACCTGCTTCACCGCGGTTACGGTGAAGAGACCTGGAAAAGGTTCGGCTTAGGATATGCACTCCCTGAGTGGGATGACTTGAAAAGGAGTTTCTCCAAGCGTTACGGACTTAAGACCCTCACCGACCTTGGCCTACTGGTGAAGGGGAAGGGGGGGGTATACGACCGATTCCGCGACCGCGTGCTCTTCCCGATATTCGATCTTTCCGGACAACCGATCGCCTTTGGCGGGCGCGCCTTTCAAGAAGAACCGAAGTATCTAAACTCGCCGAAGACGGTGCTCTTTGACAAGGGAAGACACCTCTACGGTCTCTCCTGGGCACGCGAAGCACTGACCGCGAAACACGCGGCAATCCTCGTTGAGGGATACACCGATGTCCTCTCGCTTCATCTGGCCGGAATTACTCACGTGGTGGGAAGCATGGGAACGGCGCTTACTCAAGGACAAGCCAACCTTCTCAGCCGGTTCGTGAGCGAGGTAGTAATCGCCTACGACCGCGACGCTGCAGGGGGAACGGCCTCCCTGCGCGGGATGAGGATACTACGCAACAGTGGCCTAGACGTACGGGTCGCCCGCCTCCCAGAAGGGGATGATCCCGACAGCCTGCTCCGTCGCGACGGACCAGAGAGGACGCTTGAGATTTTGGAAGCGGCGGTCCCATTTCACCTGTCCTACATCGAGTCGTTGAAGGAACGCTACAACCTCTCCACCCTCGCGGGAAAGGAGGGGGCACTGGCGGAGGCAAGACCCTTCTATCAGGGGATCTCAAGCCTCCCACTTAAGGAGGAGATTGTCGGCCTCTTAGCCGAACTTCTCGATCTCCCCCTCGAGGGGGTGAGGGAGGACCTAGGCAGGCGGCAGCAGCGCTGGCGGCCAACCGAGGAGCCGCGGGAGATGGAACATAGTTGGGGTAAGGAGGAGGTAATCCTCTCCCTTCTGCTGCGCGGTGAAGCGGATTTCAGAGAAGTGGCGGCTCTTGCCTCGCCGGAAGACTTCTCTCAACACTACCGGCCAATTGTGGAGGCGTTGGCGACGGTGAACGACCCGTTTAACCTTTCCCTGTTAATGCAGCGCCTCGATGAAGAATCGGCACGGCGGGCAAGCTATCTCGCACTGGCTCCGGTCAGATACAACGACACAGGAAAGGCTTTACAGGACGCCCTCATCAAGCTTGTCAAGCTACCGGCGATCGATAGGGAGTTGGTGCGCCTGCGTGAGGAGACAAAGCGATGTGCGCAAGAAGGGAACCTGGACCGAGTCGATGAGTTGCAGCGAACATACAGTGCATTGGTGGCAGAAAGGACCGCTCTGGTAGCGCAGAAACACCCAAGGAGGGGGAGGGATGACAAAGGGTAAGAAGAAGACCAAGCCGAAAGCCAAACCAACAGCACGCTCCGATAAGGTGCTCCCTGAAGAGGATCCCGCAGCGAAATCCAACCATGTCCCCGCAGTAGACTCGCCCGAGGCGATTCCCTCCGAGATGGAGGAGATCGTAGATACCAACCTGCTCGTTGAGGCAGAAACGCTGGCCGGAGTAGAAGAGACCCCCACCGAGGAGGAACCCCCCGATAAGGTGAAGACTGCGGTAAAAAAGGGGACAGGCCGCCAGGAGAGGGACCTCTCCACCCGGCGCGAGGACCCGGTGAAGACGTACCTGCGTGAGATCGGGAAGGTCCCCCTCCTTACCAAGGAGGAAGAAGTCGAGTTGGCAATAGCAATGGAGGCCGGATCACATGCTGCCGAGCGGCTCGACCACGCCCACCTCTCCGAGGAGCACGGGATCAGCCTCCTCTCCACGAAGGGGAGACAAGAATTGGAGGTGCTGGTAGGGGAAGGGAAAGCAGCGCGTGAGCGGCTCACTGTCTCCAACCTGCGCCTGGTCGTCTCCATCGCCAAACGGTACATGAATCGCGGTCTCTCCTTCCTCGATTTGATCCAAGAAGGGAACATGGGGCTGATGAAGGCAGTGGAGAAGTTCGACTACACCCGTGGCTATAAGTTTTCCACTTACGCAACCTGGTGGATTCGCCAGGCAATCACCCGTGCGATCGCTGATCAATCACGCACGATCCGCGTCCCTGTGCACATGATCGAGACAGTGCGCGAGTTAAACCGAATTAAGCGCGAGTTTATCCAAGCGCACGGTGCCGCCCCCACCCTGGAGGACCTCTCTCAGGCGACTGGAATGTCGATCGACAAGATCAAAAAGGTGGAGAACGTCTCCCAGTACACCGCCTCGCTGGAGCGTCCGATCGGTGATGGAGACGAAGACACCCTCGGAGATTTCATCGAGGATCCCTCCTCCCCCTCACCGACCAAGGAGACGTTCCGCATGTTCCTAAAGGAGCAGTTGAATCGCGCCTTAGACCAACTCGACGAGCGGGAACGCGAAATCCTGAAACTCCGCTACGGCCTTGACGACGACCACCCACGCACCCTGAAGGACGTCTCGCTTAAGTTTAACATCACCCGTGAGCGGGTCAGGCAGATCGAGATAAAGGCGATCGAGAAGCTGAAGCATCCCTCTCGCCGCGCTGAACTGAAGCGTTTCCGCGAGCTTCTACTGGGAGAGGACTAGCCTCAGTGGGCAGACCCCTTCCGTCCGAGGTCTCCTTAAAGGGACCGGTCGTGATCATCCTCGGCCCGACCGCGGTCGGAAAGAGCGCGGTGGCGATCGAGGTGGCACTTCGGTTAAACGGGGAGGTGATCTCCGCCGACTCGCGCGCCTTCTTTCGCGGCCTTGACATCGCTACCGATAAGCCACTCCCGACTTCCCGACGCGGGGTCCCCCACCACTTGATTGACATCGTCGACATCGACGGAAGCTATGATGCCATGGCCTTTCGCAAGGACAGCGACCATTTGATCCAGGAGATCAAGAGGCGTGGACGTGTTCCGATCATCACTGGAGGAGGAACCCTCTACCTGGGGGCGATCCTTGATGGAATCTTTACCGGGCCATCGGCCGATGATGAAGTCCGCCAGGCACTCCTGAGCCGCCCGCTCGATGAGCTCTACACAAGGCTCACAGAGGTCGACCCAACTGCAGCTCGAAATATCCATCAGAACGACCGTCTGCGAATTGTACGGGCACTAGAGGTTTACCAGATCACCGGCCAGCCGATCAGCGTACTGCAACAGGAGACAAGCCCCCTTCCTTATCTATTTGTGATCTTTGGGCTTAAACGCCAAAGGGCGGATCACCGTGTGGCAATCGCAGCACGGGTCAATAGAATGCTTAAAAGAGGCCTAATCGCTGAAGTCAAACGGTTGCGCCACGAAGGGCTCCGCGAGGATAACCAAGCCTATCGGACGATCGGGGTACGCGAGACGTTCGCCTTCCTCAAAGGGGAGATTTCAGAAGAGGAACTAAAAGAGATGATTGTGCACAACACGTGGGAGCTGGTCCGCCGACAGATGGCGTGGTTCCGCAGAGAGAAAAAGGCTACCTGGATCGATGTCACCGCCCGTCCCGTGGAAGCGGTGGCGGAGGAGATCGTTGCGCAAGTGAATCGTCTTGAGCAAAAGGGGACTTAAATGAAGTTTTCTTGTACCCACCTAATGAGCTTGGTACCCTGGTTACACCTTTTAACTGGTAAGGGGAAAGGGGAGGGAGGATGGATGTATTAACAGGGGCGCAAATCAGGGAGCTTGATCGGCTGGCAGCCAAGGAAGGACTAGCCACCGAGGTACTGATGGAAAACGCTGGTCAGGCAGCGGCGGATGTTATACTGCACCGCTTGGCGGTCAGCCGGGTGGCAGTTGTGGCAGGAAAGGGGGGAAACGGCGGGGATGCCCTGGTTGCCGCACGCAGGCTGCATGAGGCGGGAATAAGGGTACGCGCGTTTACCCTTTCCCCATTCAAGGATCTTTCCCCGGTGTCGCGAGAGAAGGCCGAGCTGCTTGCTGCTGTCGCTCCGGACGCTCTTGATGTATTACCAGGAGAACTTACGAAACTCAAGGAAGCGCTTTTATGGGCAGACTGTGCAGTGGACGGGCTGGTCGGGATCGGGGTCGACCGCCCCCTAAAGGGAAGGTATGCGCAGGCGGTACAGGCGATCAATCAAGCTTCGGTGAAACGTGTGGCAATAGACCTTCCCTCGGGCCTTCCCTCCGATAGCGGAAACCTATTGGGCAGTGCGGTACGCGCTGATCTTACCATATGTATGGCCGCCTACAAGCCAGCCCACCTCCTCTACCCCGCTCGGAGCCTCTGTGGCCAGATCGAGGTGGTAGGGGTCGGCTATCCGCGCCGGTTGACCGAGACGGTAACCCCCCTGGCGCGCGTGGTTGACAAAGACTGGGTAAGGGATAAGCTCCCTCCACGACCGCCCGCCGGACATAAAGGAACGTTTGGACGGGTCCTCGTGATCGCCGGCTCGATCGGAATGAGCGGGGCAGCGATCCTCTGTTGCCAAGGCGCGCTGCGCACCGGGGCGGGCCTCGTCACTCTCGCCTGCCCAAAAGCGATCAACCCGATCCTCGAGACTACCCTGACCGAGGCAATCACCCTCCCCTTACCCGATGAGGAGGGACACCTCAGTGAGTCTGCGCTTGAGACGGTCAGCCCCGCTTTGGAGCATGCCGACGTCCTGGCAGTCGGACCTGGCCTGTCACGCCATAAAGCAGTGGGACAGGTTGTGCTTAAGCTCCTGAAACGTGTTAAGGTCCCAGTCATCCTCGATGCCGACGGGCTCTTCCCACTTAAGTCACACCTGAAACTCTTGAAAGAAGTAGTCGGCCGCGCCGTCCTCACTCCACATCCGGGAGAGCTTTCTTTCTTGATCGACCGGCCAGCAAGCGAGATCGATGAAGAGCGCATCGAGGTCGCTCGTAGCTTTGCGCACGAGCATGGGGTAGTTCTCGTCCTGAAAGGGCGACCGACCGCGATCGGGACGCCGGAGGGGCAGGTCTATCTGAACCCCACGGGGAACACCGGCCTTGCCACCGGCGGAAGCGGGGACGTTTTAACCGGCCTCATCACCGGTCTGATAGCTGGTGGTGCCTCACCGACGGATGCCGCGATCCTGGGGGCTTTCCTTCACGGCTACACCGCTGACTATCTTGTCCGCGATATCGCCGAACGCTCCATCATCCCAAGTGACCTGATCGACGCCCTTCCTTTCGCCATTGCCGAGGTGGAAAGATGTTAAGGAGCGATCAGCACTTCTTTTTCCTTGTAGCGTCGCACCCTGTGTGCGACGCCTCGTCGGGGACGAGCCCCGACGCTACGGGCCAGTCGATTAAGAACTGCTGATGGCTAAAAGTTTAACTCTCATCGACACCCACGCTCACCTCGATTCCTCCGACTACAAGAATGATCGTGCCGCGGTGATTGCCCGTGCCTTCACCGCTTCGATCGGTGTGATCACGGTGGGGGTAGATCTTCCGTCGAGCGAGGCGGCAGTCACGCTCGCCAAACGGCACCGGTTCATCTGGGCCGGGGTCGGAGTGCATCCGCACGAGGCAAAGACGTTTGACGGAAAGGTCCGAAAAGGGCTAGAGGAACTCGCTAAGAACGAGAAGGTCGTCGCGATCGGGGAGATCGGGCTTGACTACTACCGCGACCTATCTCCACGAAAGGTGCAGCGCCACGCCTTCCGTGAACAGCTGACGCTCGCCCGCCGCGTTAAACTTCCGGTCATCATTCACAACCGCGAGTCAACCGACGATCTCCTCGGAATCCTTAATGATCTTTCCTCCTCCCACCGCGGCGTGATCCACTCCTTCCTCGGCGATGCAGCCCTGGCCAAGGAATTCCTCGCACTCGGGTTTCACCTAGGGATCGGCGGGCCGGTGACCTTCAAGCAAAATGAGACTCTACGTGAAGCAGTAAAGGAGATCCCGTTGGAGCGGATACTCATTGAGACTGACTGCCCGTATCTCACGCCGCTCCCCCACCGAGGCAAGCGGAATGAACCGGCTTACGTGCACTATGTGGCAGAGATGGTGGCGCGGATCAAAGGAATCCCTGTGGGTGAGGTGGAAAAACAGATGACAGAAAATGCGATCGATCTTTTTTCTCTTTGAACCCAAGATTCTGCGCTTCTCCTAAAAGGTGCGTCAGAAGCAGTGTGTTAGAATCTATAAGGAAACCAGGAATCCATGGGGGCTTTGGGTTCAAGCAACCAAGGCCGCTGTCAGGATCTGTCTCGTTCCTGGGCTCCTGGTTTCCTAATAGTGTTTGTATCAGTATGGTTTAATGTGGTTCTTGTGTTGATGCAATTCTTGGGTTGAGATTAACCCCACCGTTCGGCGAGATGGGTGGCAACCTCCTCAAGGAACGTGCGATCCTCACCGGTGAATGCGGCCTGCTTGTCGCTATCGATGTCGATCTCCCCAATCACCCTAGCATCCTTAAAGATCGGGACAACGATCTCGGCGCGCGTGTGCGGGAAACAGGCAAGGTAGCGGGAATCGGCGTTAACATCATCCACGATCATCGTCTCTCCCCTGCGGGCTGCTAGGCCACAGATCCCTTGCCCGATTGGAATCCTGGTGTGCTCTGTAGCTTCGGGCCCATTCCATGCTGTGAGGACGAGCTCCTTGTCTTTGGCCAGGTAGATCCCCACCCAGTTAAAGTGTGAAACGCTCTTCGCTAGTATCTTTACCGTGAGCTGACATGCCTCGTCGAACGAGGCGGCATCGTGAATGATCCTACCCAGCCTTTCTCTAAATGGATTCATGGTGACGAGATGATATCCACCGTCCCTGTGATTTTCCCTCCTTAGTCTGTTATGATGCGTCGCCCGTGCTGCGGTCGATAGCAGTGGTACGGAGCAAATACGCAAAGACGAGGTAACGATGGACTTAAAAGAGAGTCTCGCGACACTTCTTTCAAAGTCAGGTGTGATCAAAAACCCAAAGAGGGAGGCGATGATCGAAGATGCTGTCTTGTACAAAGAGGCGATGATAAGCGCCTGCGGTGCGCTTGCCACCTGGACCCCTCCCGAGTCGACCGGGCGCAGCCCCAAGGACACCCTGATCGTCAGACGGAAGGAGAGCGAGGAGAAAATCGATTGGAATTCACCGAACAACATCCCAATTGATGAGGAGACGTTTAACATGGTCCTTAAGGACGCGTTTTTGATCTTGGGGAAAAAACCGCGGCTCTATCTGACCGACCGTCTCCTCGGGGCGGATCCCGCCTATGCACTTCCGGTAAGGACGATCACCGACCGGGCCCTCACCGCGCTATTCACCGACAACATGTTCCGCCCTGTCCCAGAGGGCATCTCTCAGAGCGTCTTTGCGGAGCGACCTTTCACGATGTTTGTTCTTCCATACGACAAGCTCGAACCCAAGCGCTACCAGGGAAGGCTGCGGGTCGATCCTCGAATAGGAGGGACCTCGACGATGGTGATCGGGATGGACTTCGATCGCCGGATCGGGGTTGTCTACGGCTCGGCCTATGGCGGCTCGGTGAAGAAGCTGATGTTTACGGTGATGAACTGCCTACTTCCGGCTGAGGGGATCCTCCCGCTTCACTGTTCGGCGAACGAGGGGCCGGATGGTGATACGGCGCTTCTGCTTGGCCTCTCCGGCACGGGGAAGACAACCCTCTCTGCCGATCCGCGACGGGCGCTCCTCGGTGACGATGAGCACGGCTGGAGTGATGATGGGATCGCCAACTTCGAGAACGGCTGCTACGCCAAGCTGATCGACCTTGATCCTTCAAAGGAGCCGGAGATCTACAACGCCGTCATGCACGAGGACGACTACCGTTGCCACGGGGCGATCGTGGAGAACACGATGGTCTACCCGGACGGGACCTTCGACCTTAAAGACGATCGCTTAACCCCCAACTCGCGCGCCTCCTACCCGCTAACCTACCTATCAAATATCAAGGCCTCATCCAGGGGAGGACACCCAAAGACGATCCTCTTTCTCACTGCCGATGCCAACGGCGTTCTTCCCCCGATCGCCAAGCTGACCAGGGAGCAGGCGATGCTCTGGTTTTTGATGGGCTACACGAGCAAGCTCGCTGGAACCGAGACCGGGATCATCACCCCGAAGACGACCTTCTCCCGCTTCTTCGGCGAGCCGTTCATGCCGAGAAACCCTGATGTCTACGCGCAGATGCTTGGGGAAAATTTGGAAAAACACGGGACAACGGTCTATCTCGTCAACACCGGCTGGAGCGGCGGCCCGTACGGAGTGGCGGAGCGGATGGACATCAACCTCACACGGGCGATGGTGCACGCCGCCCTCTCCGGGGAGCTGGAAGGGGTGGAATATGATGAGAATGCGATCTTCCACGTACTTGTCCCGCGTAGCTGCCCTGGGATTCCCTCTTGTGAGATCTTAAACCCGAGAAACACATGGGAGGATAAGGACGCCTACGATAAGCGGGCGGCAAAGCTGGCAGCGGAGTTTGCCGCACATTTTGACCGGGCCTACGGGAACAAGGGGATCGCCCCGGCTGTAGCCGCTCAGTGCCCGGGGAAGTGAGAGGGGGCTTTAGCCATGGAGGGAACAGAATTGAAACAAGACCAGGTCCCGTGCTTTTCACCACTCCGACAGACACACCGGACGAAACAGACAACGGGGGCAGCAGTTCAGAGCTGAGCAGTACCCTGTTGCAGGCCTGCGGACTCCACGAGCCACACCCCGTCAAGTAGATATTCTACTTGATAAAGGTCTGCCCGTCACCTGTAAAATCCAATGTTAGACCCTAACGCCACTTAGTTTGCAGATGCGGTCTGCTCTTGCACCTTTCGCATGGCGGAGGCAACGAGTGCGTTTGTGCGTGAATGGGCACCCCAAGCCTTAAGACATGTTCTTCGTTCGGCAGCTGGAAAGTACTGCGCGGAGAACAAGATGCCAGATCGCACATACTCGGACGGCTCGTTCGTGTACTGATGGCGAAGCGCCTGCCTCTGAGCAGCGGTGCCGTGCTTTCCGACTAGCATGGCGCAAAGAGCACGCAGGCAATCCGTATGACTATAGTCCTTCAAAAGCCTCATCCCTTCTTTCACTGTCTCCTGCTTAGCGGAATCCATGAAGTACAGAGCAGCAATGGGCCACATGGTTTGCCAATCCGAAGTGAAATCGTTCTCTTTGACGATACGCTCAAGCTCATCTCGGATTACGGAGTCCTGTCGCCCTACCTGCCAGAGATACCTAGCATAGTGCTTTGCGAGGTGAGGTCGCTCATGGATGCCCGCAATAGCGTCATCTACTGCTAGATCTAGCCCTGCGGCTCCCAGTGCTGGAAGGCAGAACTTGTGGATCTGATCAGTAGGAGCATCCGGATTGCCGAGCTGTTCCCATAGAGCCCCGACGGCCAGGAGATGAATTTCCTCCTCATCTATCTCCACTTCGGTCTCTGTCCAGTAGAGCTCGAATCCATAGAACGATGAGTACTCTCCCGTTAGTTCCTCCGCCACTTCATCCCTTGCGGCTTTGAAAAGCTCATCTAGCTGCGTCTCCTCGCGGAGCAAGTCGCCGACTGGGCGAACGGCGCTCTTGAGGGGATTCAGGTTAAGGCCTTCGGAGCGCAGGCACTTGCAGAGCTCAATAAGGCCTCGCTGTGCTTCCCTTCGTGATGGGAAAAACACGTACAGATCATCAACGTACCGTAAGTGCGGATGTCCTTGTACCTCGATCTCAGCATCAAGTCCAACGAGAGAGAAGTTGCCAAGAAGATCCGAAGGCATCATGCCCTGCAGGATCCCATGCGAGTTGCGCTCCATCCACGCGAGGAGCAGCTCCTCAAGCAGTCTTACCGCACCTGGAATGCAGCCTGTTGCGTAGAGGAGATTGACGAGGGAATGTTGTCGAATCCTCTCATAGAAGCTGCAGATATCCGCCTTGATAGCATACGTCCACTGTCCATCCGCGCAGTGTTGCTCAATAGCGGTCTGTAGTCGATTCCAGCATTCCGTAGTCTCTGCGAACATCCGCGTCTCTGGGTCCGGATCGAGGAGTACGATGCTGTAGACCTTCGATCTGTCAACACTGCTCTCAACGGCGGGCGCAAGTACATCAGCAAGCGCTTGGTACAGCAACCGATCCATTGGGCTCAGAATAGAGATCGGACGGGTGATACCAGTGGCCTTGGGCATGTTAACTGTAATCGGCAGACTCGGCTGAAAGGAACCGGACCTTAGAGCGGATACTAGTTGATCCCACAAGTCGGCCCCCATTTGCTCGAAGATGATCTGGTAGTGTGGAGACAGGATGAAGTCCGATCTGACGTCGTGGCAGACTCGGCCAAGAGTCCGTTGAGGGTCTAGTAACGAAATGATACTCGGGTCAAGTCCGGGCATGTGCTCACCTCATCCAATATATGTTAAACGTGAGGTTTGGGTATGCAAGCTATAACACTAGTAGGAGATGGGGTAGATCTTGCCTTTTGAGGTTAACTACCGCAGCTGATGCCGCCGATTCCCACGCCCGTCATCCGCGAGTAATTCCAGCTCTTGGGTGCGGGGATTTCGGGGTCAGAACTTGTTTTTTGACATACTATAGGCAGGAAACAAGCTAAGGAGGACAATCGATAAGAGCTACGAAGGGTTGACTCATAGAGTATGAGCAGATCAACATGTTCGCGCATCACCCATTCGGCGACATCATAGCAGACGGATTAGGCCGGCGTAATTGAATCCTCGGCTTCTCAGACGGAAACACTCCCCGACTTTTCCGCAATCACTAAGACGAGAGGTTGAATGACATCGTAGTGATGCCCACCCCACCAAAGCAGGTGCTTGCCGCAGGCGTCCCTGTGGACAGGAATCCCCGCGATAACCCAGAAAAGAAACGAGCAGGCCGAAAGAGTCGACCTGCTCACCAAAGAATCGATAGCGGACTCAGTACCGGCGTCGACCTCCGCTCTGTCCCCCTTGTCTCGGGGGACGTCGCTTCTTGTTGCAATCCGCACAATAAACCGGCCGATCGGATGAGGGCATGAAGGGAAGCTCCTCGATCTTCTTTCCACACTCCGCGCATTGCAAGTCGAGATGTCGCACATCGACCATTCTTCGCTCCTGAAATGCCATTTCCTCTCCTTTTTCTCTCGCGCCGGCAGCACCGTTTGCTGACGACCGGAGACTATAGATATCTAACAGTATACCGATTCGTGCCTAATTAAACGAAGTATGCAGGGTTGAGTCTCAAACATACAGCAAGTTCGTGTCTTGCCTCTTGCATCCATGGCCTTCCCGCGCCCCATCATCTTCAGGCGTTCCCTCAGATGAGATTGATATGCGCCCTTACCACCGGCCCTTTAGAAATTTGGCGTATACTGTTCGTACACATTAAAGGCAAGGGCAGGATCAGGTGTGTAGTCGGTTGATCCCCCTCATCTCCTAGCGGAAGATCCGCCGGAGCTCATCGCGCAGCGCCCGAAGCGCAATACGTAGTTTGGTGAAGAAAGGAAGACCAGGAGCCACAGGCCACTTCCACACGATCCCCACTACTACAAGGACAACAACAACGGTCGCCAGGAAGTGGAGAAACCCACAGGAGAGGCTCAGAACCACCGCGATCAACACGACGACAAGGCAGAGGGCGAGGTCGGCCGCAGTGAAACGGCGCGCCTGTTGGCGGACCGCGTTTCTCAACGACCGGTAGGCGAGCCTGAGCTTATCCGGGAAACTCGCCTTAATCCCCCGTGGCCACTTCCACACAAGGCCGATCAATCCAAGGACGATCAAGAGATCAAGAAGGTTTGCGATCACACCAAGCGCGATCCCAAGGACGACCCCCAGGGCGAGAAGTACAAGCGCCAGCAGAAACAGGGCAAGCGAGAGCGGAGAGAAAAAGATCATCGGGGCCAAAAGCCCGAGCGGGAGGAGGAAAGGAAAAAGAAGAAGTAAAAGCAGGACGCGCACGATCCAAACGAACAGGGTCATCGTAGTCTCACCTTTAAGCTCGGACGGGGAACGCCTCTTATGAGCTTCTCCTTCCTCATATGAACCGGACGATCTGGGTCAATGGGCGACGGGGTGACCCAGTTGGGGACTCTGCCGGGTGGCCTATCGGGATGATCGCCATCAGTTCCTCACCTTCTCGTGCTTCAACCAGCGTCTCGACCACCTCATCGCGCGCCACCCCCATCCAGCAGGCCCCAAGCCCGAGGGCGTGAACCGCGAGCAGCATATTCTCGATCGCCGCACCGATTCCTAAAGCATCCTTTAACTCATCGTAGCCCGCATCGTGGTCCAGAAGCACAGCAAGCGTTACTGGCGCTGCCGCGACCATCCCCTGTTGTGGCACTAGCTTTGCCAGCTCCGCTCGCCGCTCGTCGCTTTCCACCACAATAAATCGCCATGGTTGGGAGTTCTTCCCCGACGGGGCGAAGCGGCCTGCCTCAAGGATCGTCTCGATCTGCTCTCGTGTAACCGGTTCGTTTGTAAACCTGCGGACGCTCCGCCTCTTAAGTATCGCCTGTAAGATCTCGTTCATCTCGCCCTCCCTACTAAAGAATTATACCAACGCTTTAAACTTCCTGGCCAATAGCGACCCCAAAACAGGTGGTGTCGCATCCTCCTTGCAAGTAGAATGAACACAGTTGCCAAGGAAAGGGAGGTCTATTCGTGGAGGGCAAGATCAAACAAGCAATCGCAAGGTGCAGCGCCGACTACACTGAGGTGCGCATCGAGCGCGAACGTCGCAGCCAGGTGCTTTACCGTAAAGACAAGCTTGAGAACCTTGAGACCTCGAGCGAGTTGGGCGGAATTGTCCGCTGCCTGAAGGATGGGGGCTGGGGAATCGCGGTTTTCAACGATCTAGCCCAGTTACAAGAGAAGGTAGGAGAGGCAACCCGGGTGGCGAAGATCGTTGCCCGACACAACGCGGAGCCGGTCGCGCTTGCCGAGGCCCCAGTGGTCCAAGAGGAGGTCAAAGCACATCTAGGGCACGATTTTCGGAATGTCTCCCTCGAAGAGAAAAAACGCCTCATCGAGTCATACAACCGGATACTCCTCTCCACAAGCGACAAGATTGTCTCCACAAACGTTCGCTACACCGACTCGTTCCGCGAGGTCACCTTCGCCAACTCGGAGGGGACGTTCATCGTCCAGGAGATCCCGGACGTGACCCTGCTTCTGGTAGCGGTGGCAAGCGACGGTCCAGAAAACATTCAGCAGGGGTTCGAGACGTTCGGGGAGGCTGGCGGGTTTGAGGTTGCACTCGATCGGGAGGAGGACGCGGCAAATGCCGCCAAGCGGGCGGTAGACCTACTTGATGCCCGATCAGTCAAAGGTGGCAAGTACACTGTCATTCTCGACCCTGGCCTCGCTGGGGTTTTCATTCACGAGGCGTTCGGTCACTTCTGCGAGGCCGACTTCCTGTTCAAAAATGAGCGGCTGGCAAAGATCATGACGATCGGAGCTCAATTCGGAAAGGCCGACTTAAACGTGGTCGACGAGGGATACATCCCCGGACTGCGTGGAAACACACCGTATGACGACGAAGGTGTGGCGCGGAGGAAGACCCACCTGATCAAAAACGGCGTGCTTAAAAGCCTGCTTCACTCACGCGAGACGGCGAACAAGATGGGGGGCACTCCAACTGGAAATGCCCGCGCCATCTCCTATGAGCATGCGCCGATTGTCCGCATGACCAACACCTACATCGAGGCGGGTCATCACACGTTTAACGAGATGCTCGCCAAGATCGATCGCGGCGTATACGCAGTCAAGGCCTATGGAGGGCAGACGATGTTCGAACAGTTCACCTTCTCCGCAGCCTACGGGTACGAGATTGTCGATGGAAAATTGGGAGAGATGCTAAAGGATGTTGTGCTAACCGGAAATCTCTTTGAGACCCTGCGGTCGATTGACATGATCGGGGATGACCGAACGCTCTACGGCGGATCCGGGGGATGCGGGAAAGGTGGACAGTCTCCCCTTCCCGTAACGGACGGCTCGCCACACATCCGAATCCAGAACGTAACGATAGGAGGGAAGTGATGGACGCCCTGCTTAAAATGCTCGATGGAAAGGTTGACCAAGCCGAGTTATTACACCTGTGTAGTCGGACCACCCCCATCGAGTTTCGCTCCGGAAAGCTTGAGTCGATCAAGACCAAACAGATCGAGGGAGTAGCGCTGCGGGTGATCGACAACGGCCGTCTCGGCTTTGCTACCACAACCGACGTGAACGACCCATCTGGGTTGACCGATGCGGCGATCGCTGCTGCCGCCTTTGGCGAGGAGGCTTCGTTCACCTTTCCCAGCAAGATGGAAAGTGAAACCCCGCAGGTGTATGACGCGTCGGTCGCCAACGCCTCCGAAGAGAGGCTGGTCGAGATTGGAGAGGAAGCGATCGCCCTGATCCGCACCGCAGATTCACAGGCCGAGATCAACCTATCCATCGCGAAGAGCGTGGAGAAAGTGGCAATTGAAAACACCTCCGGGTTAAAGCTCGAGGAAGAGCGAACTACGGTCTTTGTATCAATTGAGGTTGAGAAGGCACGCGAGGGGGACATCTTTCTCTTAAGTGACGAGGCGCAAGTGCGCCACCTGGAAGACTTAAAAACAGGGGAACTGGTCGACCGCTTAGAAGAGCAATTGCGCCTTGGAAAGACGATCGTACCCGCGCCATCGCGGAGGCTTCCCGTTGTCTTTACCCCCAATGGAGCAATAGCTCTACTGCTTCCGCTCATCGTCGGGTTTAACGGCAAGTCGGTCTACCTGGGAACCTCCCCTTTGAAGGGACGGATCGGTGAGAGCGTACTCGACCCCCGTCTCTCGATCGCAGATGACGGGACATTGGTTCGGGCGCCGGGAAGCGGGGCGTTTGACGATGAGGGAATCCCAACTTCGTCTACAGCCCTCGTGACTGAGGGTGTCCTGCAAGGGTTCCTTTATGACCTGCGTACCGCGGCCCTCGCCGGGGCAAAGCCGACTGGAAACGGGTACAAGGGGGGTCTGTTCGGAGGCGGTGGGTTCCGCAGCCTCCCCGGGGTGGGGATGAGCAACGTGATCGTTGGTGAAGGGGCAACCCCTCAAGCGCGGATCATCGCCGGGATCGAGGAGGGGCTCCTGGTAGAGGCTGTCCTTGGGCTGGGACAGGGAAACATCGCTTCCGGGGAGTTCTCCAACAACGTGGCGGTGGCGTTCAAGATCGAGGACGGGAAGATCGTCGGCCGCGTGAAGAACACGATGATCGCCGGAAATACCTACAACCTGCTAAAGGACCACCTAATCGCTCTTAGTGACAGTGCACGATGGGTGCACGGGACACTCAAGGCTCCCGCTATCGCTGTCAATGCGGTGAGTGTCGTCGGCCAGGGCAACTAGCCGATAAAACCCGTTCCACAGAAGGAAAATCGGAAAAGATTTCCTGGGGCTTGACAACATAACAGTGTTATGTTATACTGTTGACTCGGTAGACACCTAGGAGGTGAGTCACGTGTACTTATCGACCTACGAGATCGAGAGGTTAGCTAAGATGAAACACGAGGAACTGCTAAGAATGGCGGAGAGGCGGGGGATATTTAAACTACACCGACAACGAGAACAGGTGAAAGACTACCGTTCGTCCGCCCTCGAAGCCTTTCATCTTTCCCTCAAAAGAAAAATCCCGGAGACATTATCGTAACAGTGTGTTGTTTCCTAAGGAAGAGGAGGCACGTGTGAACGAGGAGAAATTGATCTCGAAGAAGGAGGTCCTCGAGGATATGGGGATCTCCTATGGCCAGCTCTATCGCTGGAAGCGCAAAGGATTGATCCCGGAGAGCTGGTTCATCCGCCGCTCGACCTTCACCGGGCAGGAGACCTTCTTTCCCCAAGAGAAGATCCTCGAGCGAATTGGACGAATCAAGGATTTAAAGGATGACCATCCCTTGGACGATCTGGCAATGCTTATCACCAAGCGAGTGAACGCGAAGCTAGAGGTCGCCTTCTCGAAGCTGCGACAGCTGGGATGGTTGGACGAACGCCTGGTGAAGATTTGTGGCTTTGAAAAGGACGAAGAGGGAGTGCTTTCCATGAAAGAGGCGCTCTGTCTTGGAGTCCTGCGTAACTTGGAGGGTAAAGCCAGAGATGAAGAGATGGATCTTGGCAGGAGGACTCTCGAGAGGGCGCTTGCCAGAAAGCCATTCGAACAAATACGAGAGGAGAAGCTTGTCTTGTATCTTTTGCGCAAGCGCCTCTCCGCCGCCGGTATCTCGGCTGAGATCAGCTTGGCAATAGTAGCTACCGATGAGGCAACATTCGATCCAGAGATCGAAGTGGTGCAAGCCGTCGATCTGGAAACCGTTCTTGAACGGATCAAGCTTGACCTTGCAAAGGAGGAGTGATGAACGATAAGCAAAACTCTGTAAAGATCTCTGGTGCAGGGACGATCGGCGGTGGCACCTACGATCGGGTGTCTATCTCCGGGGCAGGGAAGGTCACCGGTGACCTCATCGCCGAGGAGCTCAAGATCTCCGGCACAGGAAAGATTCAAGGCCGAGCGCAGGTAACGCAGATCGTCACCTCGGGGAGCGCAAGCTTCACTGATGACCTTGTCGCTGAGGAGATGAGGGTAAGCGGGAGCGCGCGCGTTGACGGACGGGCCGAGGTAAAGGAACTCAAGTGCTCGGGAACCTTTAAGGTCGCTCGTGGCATAGCTTCCGAGTACGTAAAGGTGAGCGGGGTCCTGCGCGTTGGAGCTGACGTTGAGGCGGATATCTTCAAGGCAAGCGGCGGCTTTCACATCGAGGGGCTCCTCTCCGCCGACCGGATCGAGGTTCATTTGGGAGGACGCTGTCAGGCAAAGGAGATCGGTGGGGAGAAAATTGAAGTCCGCCGGGGCGGCTTCAAGCAGAAGGGCATTATTCTGGACAGCCTGATAAAGATGCTTGCCGGCGGTGGGGCAGCGGAACTGCAGGCAGGCCAGATCGAAGGGGACCAGATCTACCTCGAGGACACGACCGCCGATATAGTGCGCGGCAAGCACATCCAGATCGGTCCCGGTTGTCACATCGGCACAGTCGAATACGAAGAGTCACTTGAGGTGCACTCAAACGCCAAAGTGGAGAAGCAGACGAAAGTGTAGGAAATCAGCGGTCAGCTCTTAGCCACGAGCGATCACAAAGCCTTCAGTTCCCTGAAGGCTGATAGCTAAGGGCTGATTACTGAAAGCTATATCCAAAACATGAAAGAGAATCGATCAAGCTGGAAAGCCCCTTTCTTCACGATCTGGACGGGACAGCAACTATCGCTCGTGGGCAGCCGTGCAGCGCAGTTCGCGCTCGTGTGGTGGCTCACGACGACGACCGGGTCGGCGACCGTCCTCGCCACGGCAACGACAGTGGCCCTGATCCCGCAGATCCTGCTCGGGCCACTTTCCGGGGCGTATGTCGACCGGTGGAACAGACGCGTAGTGATGATGATCGCCGATGGCTTCATCGCTCTTGTCTCGGGGTGGCTGGCGTACCTCTTCTTCACGGGCGCGATGCAGGTGTGGCATGTCACATCGTAATGTTGGCCCGGCTCGGTCGGTGATGGGTTCCACTGGCCGGCGATGGCCGCCTCAACGTCGCTGATGGTCCCCGAGAGACACCTGACCCGGATAGCAGGGATGAACCAGACGATGAACGGCCTCCTAACGATCGTGGGGCCGCCATTGGGAGCGCTGCTGCTCGCGTTGCTCCCGCTTCACGGTGTGATGCTCGTCGACGTGGGGACGGCCCTCTTTGCCGTGCTGCCGCTTTTCTTCATCGCTATCCCCCAGCCGGTACGATCGCGGGAGAATGGAACGAATAAGCCATCGATCTGGGTTGATCTACATGAGGGTTTTCGCTACCTGTGGGGTTGGTCCGGAGCGATGACCCTGATCGGTGGAGCGCTGATCTTTAAAGTTGCGTTGACCCCGGCCTTTTCCCTTTTGCCTCTTCTAGTGCGCGTACACTTCGGCGGTGATGCCGCTCAACTGGGCTTGCTGGAGTCCGTGATCGGAGTGGGTATCCTACTCGGCGGGCTAGCTTTAAGCGCGTGGGGCGGGTTCCGCCGCAAGGTCTACACCTTGTTAATGGGGCTAATCGGTGTGGGAGCGGGGATCGTTGTTCTCGGGTTCACTCCGGGGCACCTGTTTTTCCTGGCCCTTGCGAGTATGTTCTTCATGGGGTTGATGATTCCGATGACTGACGGCCCGATCATGGCGATTTTCCAGAGTACGGTGGCACCACAGATGCAGGGGCGCGTCTTCGCGCTTCTCGGAAGCCTCCTTTCGATCACCTCCCCCATCGGGCTCGCATTCGCCGGACCGGTGAGCGATCGGTTCGGAATCCAGGTATGGTTCGTGATCGCAGGCATTCTCTGTATGGCTATCGGGCTTGTCAGTTTCTTCATCCCGGCAATCCTCCACATCGAAGAGAATCACCAAGCGAAGGGACCAGTCAAGACGGCCTCACCTTCAGAAGTCGCGGCCGACTGACGGATAGAATAAAGCCTCAAGCCCCTTTTGTAAGATTCTTCTTTCGACGTCACCGATTAACCGTATGGATCGCGCGGCCGAGGGCGTTCTCCGCCGCCTCCTTCAGGCCCTCGGGGAGGGTAGGATGAGGATGGACAGCATCGGCAATTGCGGAAAGCGAAAGACCGTTCTGCACCGCGAGTGCCGCCTCGGAGATAAGGTCAGAGGCCTCCGCCCCAACGATCTGAGCACCGAGGAGGCGACCTGATTCCGCCTCAGCGACAACCTGAAAGAACCCCTCGGTCTCTCCCATTCCTAAAGCCTTGCCGAGCGCAGCATACGGGAAACGCCCGACCACCGTGTCGATCCCTTTCTCTTTTGCTAGCTTCTCAGAGAGACCGACTGAGGCTACCTCGGGGTCGGTGAAGATCGCCTGGGGGATCGTCTCATAATCGAGAGGAAGTTCATCACCGACAAAGGCGGCAGCCAGCTTTATTCCTTCTGCTGAGGCCTTGTGAGCGAGCATCGGGCCGGGGACGAGGTCGCCGATGGCGTACACTTCGGGAGCGGAGGTCTGTAGATTTCCGTCAACCTGGACGAATCCACGGCGGTCGGACTTGATCCCTACAGTCTCCAAGCCGATCTCAGAAGAATTCGGGCGCCTTCCAACCGCGAGGAGAACCCGATCGGCTTCGAATGACTCACCGCTCTTGGTTTTTATCACCAATCCCTGCGCACCCTCTTTATAAGTCTCGGCAGCCATGTTGAGGTGGATGTTTATCCCCTGGGCTTTGAGTGAGCGCTTCAACGTGGCGATCGTGCGACGGTCAAGATCGATCCCGGGGAGGATTTCATCCATCATCTCGATTACCGTCACCGTGCTCCCCAGGCGGTTGTAGATCGTGGCAAGCTCCAAGCCGATCACCCCGCCGCCGATCACGAGCAGCCGTTGCGGTATCTCGGTGAGGGCTAAAGCATCATCCGAGGACCAAACCCGCGGATCGGCAAAAGTGAACCCTGGAATCTCGATCGGGGAGGACCCTGCGGCAAGCACGATCCGATCCGCCTCAATCGTCTCCCCGGTAGAGAGAGCGACCCGCCCAGTTCCATCGAGTCTCCCCCGCGCCTGATAGACCGTTACTCCGTTCGACTTGAGAAGAAAGGAGATTCCTTCTACTAAGGTAGAGACAACTCCCTCTTTCCAAGAAGCGAGCTTCTCGAGGTCGATCACGGGTGCTGCGAATTCGATTCCTATCGCCTCTGCATCTTCCGCTCGCTCCAAGAGCTTGGTCGCCGAATAGAGCGCCTTGGTGGGAATACAACCGCGGTTCGTACAGACCCCGCCGAGCTTTGCCTCCTCGATCAGGGCAACCTTCATCCCAAGCTGTCCCATCCGGATTGCAGATACGTACCCGCCTGGCCCGGCTCCGATTATGGCAACGTCGTACTTCATGCTCTTAACTCCCTATCTTTTTGGAAGAAGGTACCAAGAGCGGGCCTGCAAAATCAAGAACACCCTCTGTGCTATTCCACCAAAAGGCTCATACCACGCACCATTGCATATCTATCCTCGCCAGCAACTTCAATATAAGGGCTGCCGTATATGTGAATGTAATGCTCATTACAGACAAACGAGTAGTTATGATATATATTAGGATTGTTACTATCCGATAACGGCAAACCCTTCGCAAGGAGGCGACGCAAAGCCACGGGCCCTTAAAGGGTAGCCGGGCTGCCGAAGGTGAAACACAAAGACCGTTGGCTGATTCTGAGTATATTCGGAACTTGCCTCCTTTTATCGATCCTGAACGGGGTGCAGGAGTCCTATGTGGCCGGTGGGGCAGGGACCTCGGGAACATTCAATGTCGCTAACTTAGATAGTCTTGCCTTTTCTTGGAACATCGAGCGGATCGAAGCGCCCAAGGCGTGGGAGCGCACAGCCGGCTCCCAAGGTATCGTGGTGGCGGTAATCGATAGTGGAATCGACACGACTCTGCCGCAGCTTGCTGAAAAAATCTGGATCAACCCCGGTGAGATAAAAGGAAACAGGATCGACGATGACGGGAACGGCTATATCGACGACATCCACGGGTGGGACTTTCGCGACAACGACTCAAGCTCGCTTGCCGGATCCAAGATCCACTGGCATGGGACGTTCGTCGCTGGGATCATCGCTGCCCAGCCGGGGATGGGCAAGGTCGCCGGCGTAGCCCCAGGCATCCGGATCATGGATCTGCGCTTCCTTGACTCGAAGAACCTCTTCTACGGAAGCGACTGGAAGAAGTTCGCAAAAGCGGTTGACTACGCGGTCGACAACGGAGCACGGATCATCAACCTGAGTGTGTATGCAAACGGCAAGCCGCCGCTCATCCTGGAGCAGGCTCTTCGCCGAGCGGCGCAACACGGGGTGATCGTCGTTGGGATCGTCGGCAATGACTCCGAGTCGCAGGTGTGCTACCCGGCAAAGTACGCCTCTGTACTGGCTGTCTCCGCAACCGATCGTGATAACCATCTCGCCGATTTCAGCAACTACGGAACTGAGGTCAGCGTCGCCGCCCCGGGGGAGAAGATCACCTCCCTTTTCCCGGGAGGCGCCGTCGGGACGAGTTCCGGAACGTCATTCTCCGCCCCACACGTAAGTGGAACCCTCGCCTTGATCCTATCCTGTAACCCTGATCTATCGCCCAGCCAGGCGGTAGATCTCCTCAAACAAACGAGCGTAGATCTCGGCAATTGCGGATGTGACCGCCAGTTTGGAGCCGGCCTGATCGACGCCGGCCAGGCGGTAGCCAAAGTGCAGTAAGAGGGGGAAGACCTAAAAAGCCGCTGGCCCTGGCTCGTGAAATGAGCGCATAATCTGTTCGCCTGCCCTCTCCGGGCGGCAGGTTGTCTTCTGTTGTCTCTGTCCCCATAATCGGGGGCACCTTCGGCTTTGTGTTCGCAGAGAAAGGAAACAATGCTTCTTGGCTGTCACCTGTCAATCGGAAAGGGATTCACCGGCGCGATCGAGGCAGCGGAGGATCTCGGTATAAACACCCTACAGATCTTCTCCCACAACGCCTCCTCCTGGAAGATGAAGACGATCACCAAGGAGGCAGCCTCCTCGTTTCAAGCACGGCTTAAGACCTCGGAGGTCGAGGTTGTAGTTATCCACACGATGTACCTGCTGAACCTGGCAAGCCCGGATGAGGTGCTCTTCGAGCGGTCGGTCGCAGCACTTGAGCAAGAGGTGAAGCGAGCTGGGATCCTGGGGATCGATCGGATTGTGACCCACCTCGGCGCACACAAAGAAACTGGGACAGAAGCAGGAATTGCCCGTATCATCACCGCACTCGACCGCGTTCTTTCCTCTGATTCCGTCCGCAGGTACCCACACGTGCACGTGCTCCTCGAAGATACCGCTGGAGCCGGGACGACGATGGGAACGACCTTCTCCGAGCTGGGAGCGATCATCGGCTCTCTTCTAGACGCAAGCCGTGTGGGGATCTGCCTCGACACCTGCCATGCTTTTGCTGCCGGCTATGAGCTCCGTACCTGCGAGGGACTCGCGGAGACCTTGGAGACCCTCGACCGCGAGGTGGGCCTGGAGCGTCTTAAGGTGATCCATCTGAACGATTCCAAGTACCCGCTCGGCTCCCGTCACGATCGCCACGCCCACATCGGCCATGGCGAGATCGGGATGGAAGGTTTCTCCTTGATCGTGAACCATAAGGAGTTACGCGACCTTCCATTCATCCTTGAAACCCCAAAAAAGTTCGATGGCCAAGCGGATGCTGACCGGATAAACTTAGACCTAGTCCGATCACTACGCCGGGAATAAGGAGGGCCCATGAAGCTTTACATCGACACGGCAAACGTCTCTGAGATCCGTGAGATGGCCTGGCTCATAAACGGGGTAACCACAAACCCGACCCTGGTGGCGCGGGAGAAGCGGCCCTTCAAAGAGGTCATCGCCGAGATCTGCGAGATCGTGGACGGCCCGGTGAGTGCGGAGGCGACCGCCCTCGATGCAGAGGGGATGATCGCGCAGGCGCGCGAACTTTCGACTATTCACGAGAACGTCGTGATCAAGATCCCGATGACCGAGGAAGGGATGAAAGCGGTCAAGACCCTGTCTCAAGAGGGGATCTGCACGAACGTTACCCTCGTCTTCTCGGCAAACCAGGCGCTTCTAGCGGCAAAGTGCGGCGCGAGCTTCGTCTCCCCTTTTGTTGGGAGGATCGACGACGTCGGCGGAGATGGGATGGACCTCGTCTCACAGATCCTCGACGTTTACACGGCCTACGAATACTCGACCGAGGTGATCGTGGGGAGCGTGCGCCATCCTAGGCACGTACTCGACGCCGCCCTCCTCGGCGCTGACATCGCCACTGTTCCCTATGCCGTGTTGAAGAAGCTCTTCAACCATCCGCTCACCGATGTGGGAATCAAACGGTTTCTCAAGGATTGGGAAGGGGTGCCTAAATGAATTTCGAGCGCTACGAGGGGACGCGTGACGCCTATGGTGCAACCCTGGCAGCGCTCGGTCACGAGGATGAGAGGATCGTCGTTCTCACGGCTGACCTTGCCGGGTCAACCAAGACCGGCCTATTTGCCAAGGAGCACCCAAAGCGGTTCTTCAACATGGGGGTCGCTGAAGCTGACATGATGGGGGTCGCTGCTGGACTGGCCATGAGTGGATACCGGCCGTTTGCCTCCACCTTTGCCGTCTTTGCCACCGGGAAGGCGTGGGAGCAGGTTCGCCAGGTGATCGCCTACCCCAATACACCTGTGCGGATTGTCGCCACCCATGCCGGCCTCACCGTCGGCGAGGACGGGGCAAGCCACCAGATGCTTGAAGACATTGCCAACATGCGTGTACTGCCGAACATGGCAGTGATCGTCCCGGCCGACGCGATAGAGACACGCGCCGTAACGCGTTTTGCCGCTGGCTACGATGAGGGACCGGTCTACGTCCGCCTCGCGCGCGCTAAGTTCCCGGTCATCCTTAAAGAAGATTACGCTTTTGAATTGGGAAAGGCCTCAACCCTCGCCGAAGGGACCGATGTATCGATCTTCGCCTGCGGGGTGATGGTCTCTGCCGCACTTGAAGCCCGTGAGCAGCTTGAGAAAGAAGGAATTTCAGTCGAGGTAGTTAATGTCTCCACGATCAAGCCACTCGATAAGGAGACGCTCCTCGCCTCGTCAAAAAAGACCGGCGCGGTGGTAACCGCCGAGGAGCACCAGGTCTCCGGCGGGCTAGGAAGCGCCGTCTGCGAGCTTCTTTCAGAAGAGCTTCCCACCCGCGTGGTACGCGTAGGGGTGCATGATCGATTCGGCCAGTCGGGAAGCGCGGATGCACTCATCGCTCACTACGGCCTTGACACAAGCGGGCTTCTAGCTGCAATCAAGCAGGTGCTTCACCACTAGCGGTACCACTTACAGGCACACGTCTAAAAGGAGGATCACCCATGAGCGCCCTCACCCACCTGGAGTGCTCCTTTTGCAAAAAGGAGTATGAGGCAGATGAGCTTCACACCCTGTGCCCCGCGTGTGGCAAACCGTTGCTTGCTCGCTACGACCTAAAACGAGTCAGGGAGGAATGGTCCAGAGAAGACCTTGCAGTCCGTGTGGCGTCGCTGTGGCGCTATCAGGAGGTCCTCCCCGTTCTAAATAAGGAGAATGCCATCAGTCTAGGGGAGGGGCACACCCCACTCCTGCGGGCAGAGCGCCTGGGGAGGAAGCTTAAGATGAGGAACCTTTTCATCAAGGACGAGGGTCTAAATCCCACCGGCTCATTCAAGGCGCGGGGGCTGTGTATGGCTATCTCGCGTGCTAAAGAGCTGGGGGTAAGCGAAGTGGTGATCCCTTCGGCGGGAAACGCCGCCGGCGCGATGGCCGCCTATGCCGCTAAAGCGGGGATGAAGGCACATGTATTCATGCCTCAGGACGTACCACTTCCGTTTCGGCTGGAGTGCGAGGCGTACGGGGCACAGGTCACGCTCGTTCCCGGACTGATCACCGACTGCGGCCAGCAGGTGAGGCAGGCTGCGGCCGAGCACGGCTGGTTCGACGTCTCCACCCTCAAGGAGCCCTACCGCCTTGAAGGGAAAAAGACGATGGGTTACGAACTGGCGGAGGCCTTCGACTGGCAACTTCCCGACGTCATCATTTACCCAACCGGTGGGGGGACCGGTCTTATTGGGATGTGGAAGGCGTTTGCCGAGATGGAGGCCCTCGGTTGGATCGGGAAAGATCGGCCCAGGATGGTCGTGGTGCAAGCACAAGGTTGCGCCCCGATTCCACGTGCCTTCGAAGCCGGGGAGGAGTTTACGACACCGTGGGAGAACGCGGCGACAGTTGCCGCCGGTCTACGTGTTCCCGTGGCAGTCGGCGACTTTTTGATCCTGCGCGCGGTACGAGAGAGCAACGGCACGGCTCTCGCTGTCTCGGATGATGCCTTAGTTGCTGCCCAGAAGCGCATGGCCAGCCGTGAGGGGATCTTCGCCTGCCCTGAAGGCGGCGCCACCCTCGCCGCCCTGGAGACGCTCCTTGCCAAGGGCTGGCTCATGCCTGATGAGACGGTCGTCTTGTTCAACACCGGTACCGGCCTCAAGTACACTTAAAACACTGTCGAGGAGCTGGACTGTCTATCTTCGCTGGCTCAACACTTCTTCACGCGGGTAGTCGCGGCCGCCTTTAAAAATGCGGCGCACTTTGAAAAGTGCACCGCACTCTATATTGCTGTCTCTTTAAGCTTTTATACTATAGAGCAACCACGTCTTGCGCTTGGGGGCCTTTCTCCCCTTCGGTGACCGTGAACTCCACCTTCTGTCCTTCATCCAACGAGCGATAGCCCTCGCCGCGAATGGACGTAAAGTGCACGAAGATGTCTTCGCCTTCCTCTCGCTCGATGAAGCCGAACCCTTTAGAGTCGTTAAACCACTTAACAGTACCGGTTTCACGCTCTGCCATAATCAGTCTTCCTCCTTCTTGCTGGGTGTTTAATCGAGGCAGAACGTTCTAAGCGGGCATCAGAAAAACTGTACTCCAAACTAAAACGACTGCACGACTACCAACAACACAAAAAGTGTAGTACTGGTCCGCTCCCTTGTCAAGGTGATTAAGCTCGCCTGGATCGTGAGCTTTTCACCTCAGAGAAGGAGATACCCGTCCCTTTGTGCTCGATGGCCTATTTTCGCCCCAAACCCACGCCAGGTGCTCCACAGAGAGTTTCCGGGTGAATCGGCTTACTAGAAGGAGCACGATCAAACCGATGGCGGTCCCCGGGATGAAGCCGTGCAGGCCGAAGGGCGATCCAAGTGCCATCCAGATGAGGGATACTGCCAAGCCACTTCCCATCGAGGAGAGGACGCCCCAGCGCGTCGCACCCTTCCAGTAGATTCCGAAGAGAATCGGCCACAGGCAGGTGGAGGCGATCACCGCCCAAGCAAAGGCCGTGAGCACCAGCACCAAAGCCGGTGGCCGCAGCGCGATCCCAAGCGAAAACAGACCCACCACGGCGCTGGTAATCCGACTGTAGCGAAAGGCCTGTTTCTCCAAGAGCGGTTTACCGAGCCCTTTCTGAGCAAAATCATGGACGATGGCGCTTGAGGTGATGATCAACACGGAGACGAAGGTGGACATGCCGGCAGCGATCACCCCGGCGAGGAAGATCGCTCCGCCCCACGGGGATAGGACGGTCTTAGCCAACGTGGGAATAGCAAGGTCGGCGTTGGTAAGCCCGGGATGGAGGACTCTTGCGATCGCACCATCGAGGTAAGGGAGCAAGGCCATGCTCCCGCCCAGCGAGGTAACCACCGTCCCAATTCGCAGAACATCGACGCTCTTAATCGAGTAGAACCTGACCAGAAGCTGAGGCATTCCCCAGACGCCGAAGCTGACGATGAGGGCGTAGGAGATCAACCCAGCCCAGCCCCAGGCACCGGGTGTTTCGACTAGGCCCCGATCGACCGCTGCGAGTGCCGCGTTGGTCGCCGACCGGCTCGCTGGGTCGTAGGCGCAAGAGATGTAACCCCGATCCTGCCCAGTTCACTTGATCCCTAGCTGCCTGAAGTCAGGGTAGTCGCACTTAAGCTAAAACAGTAAAAAGCCGCGAGACCCAGGCAAGCTCATCCTTTACCTTGACAACAGCATGAAACCATGCTAGAGTTCAGAGGTTGTTGGCAGTCGTTCTACTTGAAGTGAGGCTTATGCCAACTCGGTTTAGAACGCTCTGTCTCAATAGAAAGCTTGATAGAAAGGAGGATGAATACTTATGGCAGAGCGTGAAACCGGTACTGTTAAGTGGTTTAATGCCACTAAAGGGTTCGGCTTCATCTCGCGCGAACAAGGCGAAGATATCTTCGTACATTTCAGTGCTATTCGCGGCGAGGGCTACCGCACATTGAACGAAGGTCAGCAAGTGGAGTTCACGGTCACCGAAGGGGAGAAAGGCCCCCAAGCGCAAGACGTGGTCGTGCTAACTTAAAAGACAAAGCTACATCGAATGAAATGCGATGCATTCAGACTAAGCAGTGCGCGATTCCTATACTAAAATGAGACCTTAGTTCGGCGGGTGGAAAAGTTCTCACGATAAGTTGAACGCCCATAGCGGGCAACCAGACCGAGTAACATCTTGTCCCGCGTACTCGCGCCTTTGCAGGCTGCTTGTAATCTGCTTTGGAAGTAGCAGCATGCTCAAAAGGGAAGATACGCTACGGTTACTTCTTTTTAACGATCTCTTTGGCAAACACACACGGCCCCGGCCATAGCAGCGATGATCACCCACTCGATGGCGCGCAGGTACTCGCAGGTGATCTTCTCACCGTGATTTCCTCCTCAAACTGTTCTCATGCTCCGAGTGCGTGTGGGTAGATCCAGGGAATTCCCGCTTAGGCCTTGGATAATGTGTCCTTTACCCAAGTCAAGGGAGAAAGGCTGACCTCTTTCTTATCGGGTTTCTTTTCCGATCGCAAAGTGGTTAAGAGATGCGCTGTTTTACTCCGAGGCTTGTCCGTGTATGATGCAAGAAAGACGGTTTTTAAGTTCCCATGAACAACGGGCAGACGTTGACACACAACAGCACAAGCAAGGTGCTATGAGGATGCCACGGGAAAA
>Ga0209986_10000810_pt1 | contig 30732 bp, 21 predicted proteins | sample BlataG_FD_183168 | JGI IMG/M metagenome (GOLD analysis project Ga0209986, IMG submission 183168) | Deep subsurface microbial communities from Black Sea to uncover new lineages of life (NeLLi) - Black_00105 metaG (SPAdes) (version 2) | ecosystem: Environmental > Aquatic > Marine > Oceanic >...
CCCCCCCTCCCTCCCCTTCCTTCTCTCTCCCTCCGCAAGACCTATTAAAATACAAGGCCACCCTTACGCTCACCCTCACCTCTATCGCTACTAGCAGCAGAGACTCTATAAAAACTGTTAGTAGCAAAGTACTATTGCGTCCCAAACTCCCCATCCCTGACTCCTGCTATCAAAGCACATTCGAATCCAGCGCCCGTCTTGTCAACAATTGGAGGGAAGCATACCAACTCGTGTTGCAACACGCCCCTCCAGAAGTCGTAGGTGTCGCTGTCGACAACATTGATGAGTCTATAGCAGAAGATAGCAAGCTCAGATGGCTCTTTAGGAGTTATGCATCATTTTCAAGTGGGTACAAATACATCAACAAACACAATGCCAGCTACCTTCGGGTCTGGAAAGGGGGCAACAACTTCATCAGGAGAAACATTGAGAGAATGTATGATGGTTCTTCAGATATTGATGCAATGAAGGATGATAACCTTCAAAACTCTAAATGCATCTTTACTTTCATAAGAGATCCTATACAACACTTTCTATCTGGCTACAATGAGTTTGAATACCGTACACTGAAGCACAATATCGACATGGCTCACCTGTGTCCTGACTGCACTTACACCCATTTTCCACCAGGATCAGACAACAGATTCTGGGCATTTCTCTACGATTTCCTCTCCTTCAACATGTTACGCTGTGATTCTCACAGATGCAAGAATTCAAATGATGCAATCAAGCATGTCTTCCCAATGAGTGGTGTTTTGCGATATGCATCAAGGGTTGATTTTCTGGGTAGAACAGAGACCATGGCAGATGATTGGCATAATCTGCAGGAAGAATGCTTTGGTTTAGCTCCAGACCAGATTCTGGAGGCAGATACTAGCTTGGGCCAACATAAGAGCTCTACTGATCCTTATAGCGTGTATGGGCCTGCTAAAAAGGTGTTGAAGGAGAACCCTCATGCTGAAAAGATCCTGAAGAACATTTTGTCTGAAGACTACTTGTGTTTCTTTGGGACCTACGACATGTAGGTATATTATTAAAAATGAAGATTCCTATGATTTTCCCTTTTTGGTGGTGATGTAATTCTAATTGGGACAGGATTTGTTTTTAATTGTCACTGAGAGAAACTTCCTCTACTTGGGAGCTTCAATCACAGAAGAGAATGCATTGTTGTTTACATCAATGGTGCAACATCCAGTGAGGTATAAACACATCAAAAACTTTCAGTCCTGGCTGTAAATCATCAATTCCTGCAGATAATATAAACCTATGTTGCTCCCCTTCTCTAAAACTCTTTTCTACACCTACATGTACTAATCCCAATACAAATGCAAAAGGCCACATGTCATCATCTCCAGGTTGAAATAAATCAAAATCAGCTGCATCTGGCCCAATATCCAAGCAATGTGTTGGGAGACCATACGGATAGTCAGATTCAAACATCACCATCTTGTTCTTGTATATCCTCCTTATATGGTTTTGTTCTTTGGGTATGTTTGGGAATTTACGATACTTGTGGACGATGGTAATCCAGATTCTGGGTGTTAATCTGATCACGTTGGTGCTGCCCTTCCACCCCTGAAGGAAAGCACAATTCTTCATCTTGATTGGCTCTGCTATGATACTAGTATTACTACTAATACCATCCCCAGTTTTATTACTACCAGTAGTATTGTTGCTGTAAGGAGCTAGGTTGACAGGGAAGATGAGAGGATGCAAGTCGCTTTCTTCATCTCTCATATCTACCAGCCATAAAGTATCCTCATTTCTCTCATCATGCCAATGCAACCCATTCTTCTCTACAAGGGGCACCACATTCCTCCTCTTTTCATGTTGTGGTGGAAGATCAATGGAGAATTCAATCACAGGACATGCCTTTTCTTGCTGTTTTCTCTGTCCAGTCAAGGGATATTTACGATGAAGGTGGCTTTGTTGTTGTTGTTGTTGTTGTTGTTTTTGAAGCTGGAAGAAGTCGTCATCATCTTTGAAGCATACAACTTCAGGCATTGGATGGAGATGCAACTTGAGAACCAAGCATACTTGTCTACTATTCCTACGAATAAACATTCTCGCGTCTGCGTACTCTCTTTCTCCCCCTAGTATACACAAAGGTTGAGTCCAGAGATCTGTATCTGTGGGACCACCACCATCACTGTCATATAAACCTTCCTCCTCATTTTGCTGTTGTACATTGTTCATGAGATCTGAATACGTATCACTGCTGCTTACTATTAGTTTGGGATCTGTTATTATACTAGGTTCTCTATATTTGTGATTGATCCTAATGGCTGGATCTTGAGATGTAGAGGAATTGTATGAACTATCATCATTATCATTATCATTATCATTATCATTATCATTATCATCATTGTAGTGATGGGTGAGGAGGGGTTGGCTGCTCAACAATGGGGTGATGACCTTTCTATTCACGATACCGACAGCAATCTTATCACCCCACCTCAACTTCTTCCTACTAGATGTTCTCATGGCAACTAATAGGTTATCACTAGAGGAGAAGGGATCAGCAGGGCCAGGTGATGGCATGATGAATAAGTTTCCAAAGTCATAGGTTTGGAAGTTGGGGTCTTCCGAGCGGAGGGAAGTGCGCTTGAGGTTGAAAAGTAGAGGGACATGACGCCTTTCTTCTACTGTCCAGTACCTTGATGCCCAACTGTATGATAGGTTTCTACGTTGTAGTATTGATACAGCGTATTCAGCACTTGGTTCTAGGTAAAAATCAAAGTTTTGCCAGCTTTCAATATGCCAGCTAAAAATGTTGAAAATCCAGAGGAAAGTTCCAGCAAATAGTATGAAAGCAAGGAGCTTTTCCATGGTAATAATAGCTAATATGGACTTGAATAGTGCTATCAAGACTATTTTTCATTCGCACATCAATAATCGCCACTGTTCAACATGAGTCAAACTGCCAAGGAGGACGTCATGTCGTGATGGAGATAGACTGGTGAGAGACGAGGGCGGAGGCAGAGTGGACGAGGACAGGCTGGTGTATAAAAACAGGTGGAAACTGGAGGTGCTAAGCATTACATCGAGTGCATCTGATACAATACTTTTTCCCTTGAGGATTGCATTGCCGCCAATTCTGTTGGCCTTTCTTAAAAGAATAAAACATCCTTGAAAATCAAACCATATCAAACTCTTTTGTTGGCACGTTGCAATAAAATTAGATGATCATGTATCTTGCTACAACAAGGAAACGAGTGCTAGAGCAGTTGCTGCTATTACAAAGATCAAGTCAAGTAGCTTGCCAAAGAAATCTCTTTGCTACTGATTCAAAGAAAAAGGGTGATGAGGCAAAACCAAAGCGCCCCAAGGTCGATAAACAGACCCAACTACAGCACGCTAAAGCCATGAGAGAGTGGAATAGACAAGTAGACCAAATGCGGCAAGAATTCATCAGCATCCGCCTGGAACGGGAGGCTGCCCAACGAGTCGAAGAAGAAGAACACCGTCAACAATTGGAGCAGAAAGCCGCCGAACAACTGCTCAAAAAGCAGCAAAAAGCCAAATCTGTAGAGTTAACATTTTTATTAGAACAGCAGCAGCAAGCCAGAGAACTTAAATCCAAATTAAGAGAGGAACGAGTATCCAGAGAAATGCTGCGACAGTCGTTGTGGGATCACGCCCGCGAGGCCAGACGGGCTGCCTTGTTACAACAATCAAAGCATTGGGTTAAACCGGAAGAATTAGAGCAACGTATACATTTCGCATTAGACCATCCATCCCAATTCCCTTCTTTGATGGATCGTCTACATGATACGAATACTATCGATGACGATGATGGAAGCTGCACTGCTACTACCGCTACAACAACTCCTCCCCTTTCAAACAGCCAGTGATGGTGGCCATTAAATCTCCTATCCTTTTCTGTAAAATACATCAGACCATGCATCATCCAAAGGATTCACCCCCAAAAACTGCTCAGTAAATTCCCCCAAACATCTGCATCTCTTACTATAGTGCACATTCTTCTCACCAGGAACCTTCATACTTGATATCCCTTCCAAGTTGAGATCACTACTCAGATGAATCATCTCCTCTGCTTGGACATACACTCCAGGTAGATGTGTTTGAGATGCAACTAGATAGTTCATAGCAATATCTTCACAATTCCTCTCCCTGTCTATGAAGGTTCTGATAGAGTGTAGTGGTAGGTTGGTATCACTCCAATAGTCCTGCAAGTAGTGGCGATGGAGGAAGGCTGCATTTGTCAGGATGATAGAATAGCCAGTACGATGATCATCTCTGCTATTTTTAGTAGTAGTAGTAGTAGGTATAGGGTTGATGTGGTATTTAAAGCCACCTGGATAATGCTCATTTGCTTCATGAGCACGAGCACTGAAACCCACAATCTGCTGCCTATGCTCCTTCCAAACACCAAACCCAAACTCAATATCATCGCACCTCAATCTAATATCATCATCCAGCTGGAACACTGCCTCTGTTGTCAACATGGGAGGTGGGTGGAACCTGTAGTTGAGACTGCTGGAGGGAGGGATGAAGACGTACACTGGGATGGTGTAGTGGGAGGGGGGGGCGGTGAGGAAGGACGGGGGAGGGGTGTCCACATCCGCCCAACTGATGATGATGGAGTGGAGGGAGGGACATGCAGTGGGGCCAGCGTATTTATCTAGGAATTGTTTTAGTAGATCTTCTCTCTTGAATGATGGTGTGATGATGGTATATTGTTCCTCTTGATTGTTGACTGGTTCTTCTTCTTTTTCTTCTTCCTCCATAGCAGCAGCATCAACTCTCAAGGTGGTGATAGGTTTATCATCATCGACAACAATGCTATCTTCAACCATTACTCTTCCACTACTACTATCATCATTAAATGCTGGTAATACAGTACACAGAGGACACCTATCTCCTTCATACACTTCATCTTCCCACAAACCATACATCAAGCTGTATCTCTTTTTCAATTGCTCAGACCTATCCCACTGATGAATGATGACTGGCCTTCTCCCTCCACCTGCCCTCTCTACTTGAGAGTACCTATCAATGACCAGAGGCCAACCATATTGGGAGGTCTGAATAGGACTGTACCAAGATGGCACCTTGAGAAAAATCTTATTATTGCTATCAGAATTATTATTAGGAGGAGGAGAAGAGGTATCCCAGGTGGCACCTCCATCAACTGCCTCTGCTTCGCTCATCACATGTAGCACCCAATTATGTGCAGTCTGATCCCCAACTCCACTAGTAGGACATTCTGGTGAGATGATGTTTTGAATAGTATCCATCATACGCGATAAATAGAGCAACATGCCACCAGTGCCACCGAGAGTAATGCCAGAACAACTGACGACTTTATCCTTTAACACATCAATACCTTGCTTTCCAAAGCATTTCTCTATTTGACGAGCATTCCATCCTTCTGTTCCAACAAGTACTTCACCACCCAACCCTGGTCCTCCCTCCATGCTGAACAACACACCATCTTGGTCAACTACCTTTTGAATAATGCTGTCTGACCAGGGGTCTGATTGGATGGCCACGTCTCTCACATCCGTGAGCAGAATACCAGCAATGGAGTGTTGCCTTTCTTTGATGAAATCATGGTACATAAAGTAGCGGTGATACTTGACATGCATGGATCCAGAGCGTTTTGGTGGTAAGAGGAGGGTTTCTACTGTGTCTGAGAAGTGGGAGAGGATTGGGTACGCATCTGGGTTGTCGACGAAGAGGACGATTTTGGTTTGAGGGGAGTGGCGTTGCCAGCTTTGTAAAAAGACGCTGAGGAATTCTTCATTCATTTTCATTACGCTGCCAAGGACATAATAGTGCTTTTCGATTGGTTTTTGGGTGGGTAGCCTGGAAAGGGGTGGTGGTGAAAGGTGGTGCATCACTCCGTCATTGAAGGCGTCTCCTCCCCTTGCTGCTGCAACTGTGGTGACGTCAAAGTTGAGAGTCGGGGTGGGGAGGTGTTTTCTACCCGAGTTTCCAGGATAACTTATTGTTATAGTGCCATGAACTGCATGATTCCTGGCACTGTGGAATAGAACAATCGTTAAAATAGCAGCTAGTGCGATAATAATGTTTGTTATTACTATTTTCAACAGCTGCTTCTGTCTATATTTGAGCTTGAGCTTTGACTTGCTGAATGATCGTTCAAGCATAATGATTAATGACGGCATAGGTTGCTTATTGCAACTTTGCAATGATTAGAGGAAGATAAAAAAAAAAGTTGACTTGGTCAGCTGCTTTAAATTTGCGTTCAAGTGATCATGCCCAGATCCAGGCGGGTTATCCAAGCTCGACATCCTGCCAAGTTCGTCGGACGGGCTTGCCTCGACTGGGGCTTCAGAGAAGATGGAGTGTTTGAATTCACGATCAATCTCGGTGAGTTTAAAAGCTCTAGAAATGTTCTGGTCGATCGTAAGATTAACAACATGTCGTATTTATGTTTCAAAGTCAAACTTTTCATGCCATTTTTGGTACTAGCATCTCTCACTGCTTTTACTCTTGCTCTCTGGTTTTCTTCTAGCTTAATAATTGTCTATAGCTATGTTGGAGGCTTAAGCACATCTGACAATACTCGATTAGATCATAGCAGAGGACGAGCAAACCGATTCTTCCCACACATAAACAACACCATTAAAGTTGACCGTCAACCCCAACCAAGAGTGCAGCGACTCGCTCGCTCTATTCCAGCAGCAGCAGCAGCAGGAGCAGGAGGAGGAGCTTTTACTGAAGACATCACCTCCATCTACCTCCCAACCAACTCTTCTGAAACGTGTAGATCACACGCCAGAAAACATGCACCTTTTGATGATGTCTACCTCTGGAGACGAGATCAACCATTGCCACAATTCCATGACAACAGCAACAACGACGCCTCTATCTGCACCTGGCCACTTGATCGACCCATGTCAAACCATACCTTTGCATCTGCCACTCAAGAAACAATGTTTGACTGGGCTGGACCACACTCTAGAAGATTCAATGCCACGATACGTTACAAAATATACAAAGGAATCCTATATTATGATGGAGATTACCAATTAGATAGAATGGCCCCATATGGCGACAATCCAATAGCCACCTATGGCCCTGTATTTGAAGAGCTGGTACTGCTAGCAATGCATATGTACCCCTCCCTACCAGATATGGACCTCATTGTCGACTTGGGAGATAGCCCCAGCCCAACTACTACTGTACCTACCCTTTCCTTGGCTGTGTTTGATGATGCAACCAAACGCACTGGGTGTGCAGTGCCTTATAACGCATGGGAGACAGTGGGAGGATCTGTTGCTCAACTACAACATTGGATGGGCTGTCTTGATATGAGATACCCTGTTGCTGAGAAAAGACACCAAGTCATCTTTAGAGGAGGGACTACTGGGGAAATTAGAATGCATCCTGATTTAGAATCAACACCTAAAGAATGGTCAGAGTTGTGGAGACACCCAGAAAGACCTCCATCTCATTGGAAGTCACTGGTGTTGTACAATCCCAGGATACTGGCTGCTGTGATGACTCGTCATTTACCTTGGATGGATGTGGGGATCACTGGTTTCCACTGGGAGTGGCATAGTCCTCTAGGGAGAGAGGCAGGGACATACTGGTGGAGCCCAGCCAAGGTACTGGAAGACACGTTTAATGTGACGGTGCCATTCATGGAGGAGGAAGAGATATCAGCGTATGCCGGCAACTTGGTAATTGAGTCGCATGGGTTTCAACAGAGACTACCAGCTGCGTTGATAAGTGGGAGTGTGGTGTTGTTGCAGGATAGACCTGAGCGGGATTGGTTTCAGCATGCTTTGAAAGATGGGGAGCATTATGAGGCGTTTAGGCATGATATGGCAGATATGGCAATGAAGAGCTTTCAGGTTGCTGAGGATTATAAGAATGGTGGAGAGAGGAAATGGGAGGAAATGGTGGCAGCAGCTAGAGCCTTTAGTTTAGAGCACTTTACGGCCCAGGCAATGGTGGTTGCCACAACGTATTCTCTGCTTCATTATAGGCAGTATTATGCACCTTACCAACCAGATCCCCCTGACACCAGTCAATTCTTACGTGTCAATCATAAGAAGTGGGTGAATGGGTTTATTAGTGAAGATGTTAGGAAGCAGGTGGAGGGTTGGAATCCTGAGAATCACCCGGGTAAAAAGAACCCGACATTGAGACCATTTCGAATAAAGTATGTCCACACAACTTCTGCTTCTTGATAATTGCATGAACTTTAGGTATAGGTAAATCTACTTACTGGTACTACTGTCTATAGGTAAATTTACTCACTGGTACTACTGTCTATAGTAGTAACGCAAGTACAATAAAATGTTTTAACTAACAGTTTTTTTCAAAATTAAAACTGATTACCAGGCAACACTGCAATATTAGACATACAATCCCCATCGCCATAAGAAGCAATGAGATCACCTTTATACATCACCAATCCCATTATAAATTGAAAACCATGAGCATATCCAATTGGCTCAAACCCTGGCTCTCTTGGCAACCAGAATGGTTTGCTCACTGATACTACTTCGACTTCTGATATGGTCATGGCATTATTATTATCTGATTGTGATGGAGAGGTATCTAGCTGAAGTTTCACTAGATGGTGCAAGTACTTTTTTCTTCCCTTCCCCTCATCAATGTTGTCGTGAACACTATGCACAGCACCAATGAACTCCATTCTATTACTATTAGTGATACTTTCATATGATTCCAACACTTTCTTCTCATCTACACGATGAATGAATGCAGTATTACCTCGGAGTTCCAGCAGCTCTTCATGATACGATTGAGAGGCCAAGGTGCACCTACCTTGATCTATATCAACCCCAACTATAGTCAGTGCTGGACTGAGACGAGTCACAAAGTACAGCCTCTCCTCCTCCTTCTTATTCTCACCTCCCTCACCACCACCACCACCTACCCTTTTCATATTCATCACCAGTGGCATCCAGTTCTTCTGAATCAGATCTGCCTCAATCTCTCTACACCAAAGACTTACAGGAATGCCTTGGCTTACTCTCACATTGAGTTGTGTATTCGTATGTGTATCTGTCAATTCTAGTTTGAACAGTACAATGTTGATTGTGTGATGATTGCGAAGCATGGCAGTTACCATCACAGTCAGGTAGATTGAATCTTGAAACACAAATGCTCTTGTGTCGTCGATACCAGCATAGTTTGGGTGTTGCTCGTAGTCTAGTCCTTGACTAGCCCAATCTATGCCTGTAGCTGGATTGATGTTTATTTCAGTGCAAGTTGGTGCATCCAACTGGAGAGGTGGTGAGGGAGAAAGAGAGGGAGAAGAGTATGTATCGGCAGTATCTATTAATTTGCATAGTACCAGGCGGCCATGTTTGGGAGGAGGGTGGTGATGATGGCCACGGCAATATGATCCATTGCTGACTCTAAATGTTGCGAAGAACTGATCTTTGTAGGTAAAGATCGATGGATTGAATGCGTCATGGTCATAGTAGGGATGGATGTTTGCTTTAACCCAGTCTTGGATTTGATGGTTGAAAGAGAATGAGGGAGAGGAGGAGAGGAGGGTGCCGTTAACGTTGGCAGCTGCAGTGTTGACGGTAGATGTTTGGTGGTCTGCAGTGTTGACTGTGTCTATATGCACAGAAAAGGATCCAGCCCACGTCAGGGGTTGGTTATCAGCATATTTAATGAACGTTAAAATTGTAAAAATAGCTAAAATGATGTAAGTTATAGTTATTTTGAAGAGTCTTCGCTGCCTGTACTTCATCTGCATTTGAGTCCAAGCTGGAGGGAATGAAAAAAAAGGCTCATCTTAGAACGTAGAGGCATGAAACTGGTTATTTAGATAGCTTAAAACTGGTTCATTAACGAATTGTGGGAAGCAATTTTGAATTTGAGTTGCCATGTAAGCAGTCCAGATGGACATCGCCAAAATAACCGACAGCGAGGCTGTCTGGTGAGGACTTCTTACATCATCCCCCTCCCAAGGTTTCAATTTCTAGGAGTAAAATGTGAAATCAGTTGATTATAAGAGTTACAACAGCACCCTGCACACAACAACAACAGTAAACATGCTAGCTGTGATGTATATAGATCTATAGAAGTGAGGCATAGTACCACCTTTCAGGTATAATATAGGTGGATGGGTTTTGAAAAATGATGATGATTGGTTGTACTGTACGAAAGAGCATCTGCTGCTAAAAATATATATAATAAAAAGACACCCTCATATCCATACTCAAACTTTAAATTCTTGGAAAAGGAGAAAGACTAGGAATCGAATACCATTACTAATACCAAGTAAGTGTGCTATATCATGCAACAACCAGCATTATTTTCACTCCATTACTATTTTCTTCAAATATTAGCAAGGAAAGTATCATCCTGCAATGTCTTCAAGATCTCCTCAGGAATGGATTGGTTGATTTGATCCCATGGGAGCAGGGAGAAACTGGACTTGGCAATCCCACCACCACCTCCTTGTTGCTGCTGCTGCTGCTGCTGCTGCTGCTGCTGCTGTTGAGCCCCACCACCACCACCAGTGTTGCCGCCTCTGCCGTGTTGAAGAGTGAGAGGTGGCAGCTGAAGCTGGGCCAGCAATTGGGAAGCAGTGGTTGGAAATTGGGATATGGGAGATCCTCTGAGAACTGTACCATCGCCCCCATTGTTGTTGTTAGTACCATTGCTCCTCCTGTTGCTGGTGTTGGCGCCACCGCCGCCATTACCACCGTTGTTATTGTTGTTATTGGGGGAGGGAGCACCAGCGGCAGCGGCAGCGGCCACAGAGCGAGAGAACTGGTTAGCGAGACTGTTACCAGCAGCATTTATAGCAGCATTAGCTTCTGTCAATGAGCGGATGTATTGTCTCAACATGGAGTTCTCAGTCTTGAGAGTGACGACCTCTGCCTGAACGTTATCCAGAGCCTCTCTGAGCTCCTGGACTTCAAGCTCCTTCCTGAGCCTGGCTCTCTTGGCACTCTCTCTGTTGCTGATGGCTCTGCGTTGCTTGCGAGCTTCCTCTGGAGGAAGAGTGGGGTCGATGAGATGAGCATAGGACTTCTTTCTAACTTTGTAGTCGAGATTGAGGTCATCGTCGGGGTTATCGGAGACGGTGGAAGTCCCTCTCTTATTGCCAATTGGGATTCCATTCAATGATGGTCCGGTAGGTTGATCGTTAAGTTGGTTGTCAGCAACCATAATAGATAGGTTTAGACTGCCACTGGTGCAGAAAACTAAATTTATGCTTAGATAAAGTTTAACCTCAGAGAGAGTTGACTGCCCAGACCAAGCACTGCTTGCCAGTCAGCACCTTGAGAATAATTAGATAGAACGCTTAGGATTAATTTAGTTACGTCTAATACCTTAGTTTAGCATCAACGTGACCTTTTTGACTTTCTAAAAGTGAGAGGATGCATAAAAGCTCTCTCTGGGCAGAATTCTAGGACGTGCCTAACCAGGGGAGGGGAGAGGCACATGAATCCTTTCTCCTTCTGTCCCCTTATTGCTATACATCAGAACAGTGTATTACCTGGCTTCTTACAAGACATCTATCATTGTAATAATGTAAGAGAGCAGATCCCAAAAAGCTGTACAAACAGTATCTTATTCTTGCCTTGTATCCACAAGGGGAGCTAAGCCTGATGGTTCTTCTTCTTCTTTTTCTTCTTCTTCTTTTTCTTCTTCTTCTTCTTCGCTATGTTTGTCTCCAACAAACACCCACACAGCAGGATGGATACATTATCGGTTCTATCATTATCAATAAAATCATCATTAGTCTTCAGTTCTCATTCATACTTAAAATATAGTACCAGCATGTACAGGATCACTTTTATCAAATCCCACCAAATGCATTAAACGGCTCCAAAGCTTCCTTTGTTTCTTGCACAGGAGACTTGGAAGCAGTCCCTTTCATCTCATTACGGTTAATTACTACCACCTTTTTATTTTCATTCAATACTGCCAAAATCTCCTTGACTGTTGGTCTCTTAGCGGGATTGGTATCAAGGCAAGCCATGATGATGTCTGCAATGTGTTGAGGGCAGTCTTCTGGAACAGACAGCGACCTCATGCCACCTCTCACTGGCTTCTGGCCAGTGCAAAGCTCCCATAATACCACACCAAAGGAGTAGACGTCAACTTTCTCAGTGCATCGCTGGTTGAGGAGCAGCTCGGGAGCAGACCAGGCAAAGGTACCGGTGATGCCATCGGAAAAGTACTCTTCCCCTTCACGCATTCGAGCCAAGCCTACGTCAGCTAGCTTGGCACGGTTGTTTGAGTCCAGCAGGATATTTTTTGATTTGATATCTCTATGAACAATGTTGTTTGAGTGTAAAAACACTAGACCCAGGGCAATATCAATAGCCACCGCTCTTCCTTGGCCATACCATCTCGTAGCGCCTGCCTGGTCATGATTCAAAGCCTCTCTCAAATCCCCTCCCTCCATGCACTCCACCACCAACATGTAGTTGTCAGAATCAAGCACTGCTCCATGCAGCCTCACTATGTGAGGATCTTTACTCAGAAACTTGAGCATGGCCATCTCTTGGAGGAAGGATTCCTTCATTGCAGGGGCATTGGCAGTACTACCACTACCACTGTTGCTGGTGTTGCTCATGCTGGATTCCAGAGCAGATACCGGGCTGACGGGGATGCTCTTGACAGCTACTGGCTGCTTACCATCCAGCAGAGCTCTTCGGACCACTCCCCAATTTCCTCTTCCCAAGATCCAGTCAGAGCCGTTTTTGTGCTTTAAGAATTGTATACGGTCTAAAGATATCTCCCATTCTGAACGATTAGGAATTGGGAGCTTTAAAGAGCTATCTATGCTGCCTTTGCAATGGTGCTTGTTGTTGTTTCCAAGGGAGCCAAGCTCTGGATCATAGTCAAGTCCATTATCCTTATGGGAGGCCACAGAAAATGGACTGATAAGATGACGCCCCTTTTGCTGAGTACTCCCTCCCTCCTTCTTCTTCTTCTTCTTTATCACAACGAAAGCTGCTGCTGCAGCCAGCAGGGCAGCACATCCGATACCCACACCCAGACCAATAGCCAGAGCTGCACTATCACTGCTGCTGTCATCACTGTTTGAAGCATCTGCATTGCTGCTATTCTTGACAAATGCAGCTGGGTTGCAGGTCATAAATCGGGGAGGTAGGCTCTGTTGTTGAATTAACTGGGGCAAAGCTTCTAAATCGATGCTTCTCAACGCCTCAATGTGATCTTCATAGTCAGGAAGTGGTGTACCGTCAATATTTTGGATCTTGGAATTGCATGCAGTCTTGGTGTCAATGGTGTTGGCAACCTCATAACTTGGTACTGGGCCAATTTGACCAATATATCTGACATTGTTATTCTGAGTTCCAGGCACAAATCTAATTGGAAAAGATGCATTTCCTCCAGAAGCAGCAACCAGTTCCCCCAACATTGACTCCATCTGCCCCTTTTCAAGCAACTCAGCATCACAATATACACCAGGCAGCAATTGATACAGAGCCACCCATGTGAACAGCTCAGCCTCTGTCACCTTGCCCTTCCTAGCCTCTGCAGCTACCCACTCAACTCTGTAGCGATCCGTGAACAGATCACCTGGCAGCAACAGGGTCACTGCAAGGTCTGTGGTATCCAGAGCATTATAGAGACTTGTGGCCTTCCAGGCACTGTAGAGTCGCTCCTCACTGGCACCAAGCTCAGTTGCTGCAGATATCAACGTGGCATTGCACATAGCTAGTTCTGCGACTGTTTCTCTAATTGCGACAGAGTCCCGTGTTGTGTTGAACGTCTGTGGTAAATCTGACCAATACTTTGCTGGTTTTAATAAACGATCTGTGACATACAAGGCACCGTTGCATGCTTCCTGCTTGTCGATGATCCTGACCGGTTGGTCATTACCAAGACCTTGGACATAATAATTGCCTTGACCATCCTTGGTAAAATTGAGGTAATAATCTTGGTCTGTAGGTATGCCCCAGGCAGTATTGAATGTCCCAGCTTTTACCAGCTTGTCCAAATCTAGTACTTTGTTCGTTATGCCGGCAGCTGGTAGAAGAACACCATCTTTGTATCTGGTGGTGCTGGGAGCAATTAAGGGAGTGGTACTGTTGACATCAGGGACATCAGTGGCGCCCCAGGTGGTGAGATTGACTGGCTCCCGGATGTATTCACTGACATCCTCTAAAATATAGTCATCGACAGGAAGGAAAATGATGAAGTTAGCAGATGGGTTGCCAGTGACAACGTCGCAGCTAAACTGGTTGCACCAGGTGGAGGCGAGAGTAAGTTTGGGATGGCTGAGCCATAGCTCTGTCAGGAGGGGGGTGCATTCCGCGTCATCAGGTGCCCCTAGTGTGGAATTTGATGTCTGTGACAAGTGGGAGGGGGGGGAAGAGATAATGAGAGAAAGATGAGATTTAAACTGAAGGAGCTGAAACTTTACCGCGTCATTAAAAAGATGTAAACTGGCATACCTGAGAAACGACTGGTCTCAAATATAGTGCTGCTAAAAGATACAGCAGCACAAATAATTTATTCCACATCTGTTTAGGCTCACTAGAGAGTTTTCAATTACTTTTTGTTGTCATAAAAACTGAGTTCTGTTCTGTACCAAGGCCCTAATTGTGTAAATTGCATCAAGGAGATTCCAAAAGTATTAAATAATGAAAAGATATAGTGGGGACAACTTCTCGAAAACCTTCGAATATAGATGAGAGAAATTTCGACTCTGCCATACTACGATATCTGTCCTCAATCCTTATTTTTCATACACACATACATCAACATTAACCATGTCAGGTACTACTACATGTTGAATAGCATGACTGGACAGTGAATGGAACACACATAAAAATTTGAGGGAAAGAAGTAGGAAGATGTCACAGTGGGGTCACGCTCGTTGACTGGCGAGTCTCTCTGGACGTCCTCCTGCCTTTTGCATCCGGTAAACATCACTCTTACCTGCGTAAAAACTTCTAATTGATGATTAAATTCATCTTTAGTTAATAAAATTGACGGCATTATGCTTGGAAAGTCGACTTCCTTTCCTGCCCCATTCTCGAAGACAGTCTCAGTCAAGAAAAGGAGCAGCTATGAATTCAAATTTCTTGTTGTGATAGGAGTTCTAGCTGGTAAGATTACGATGATTTATCGATAATTTCAATCAATCAGCAATATTTGACACTCTTCTGCTCATTTACCATCGCAGCACTGGGCATCTTTCACACAACCTTGCTCCTTGCAGGCAGCCGCTCCCTCACCACTCGGCTCACGTTGACCATCAAAAATAAGGACAAACAACAAGATAAATTGGCAGCATCTTCTGCCAAATACTTATCTACTAATAATAGGGCTTATAACGACCAAGATATTGACTATGATGACGATAGTGCCAATGATGATCAGCATTCAGTCTCCCCACCACCCACCTCCCTCACTATTCGCCTCCCCGTCGTCCCAAAGTACGCACCTGAATACAGATACTTTCAAATATCAAAGTACGACATCGAGTACACGGTCAAAGATAACCTTACTGATGAAGGTAAAGCCATTAAATTACTCGCATCTTGTGGAACAAGGCCCCGCATGTTTGACTTTGACTCCTTTCCGCAAGCTCTCCAAGGCTGTCTAGCTGATGACGATTGTGAGAATGTCTTGTTTGATAAGATACTCAGGCAAGGTGTCTTCTGTAGTGCTGACGTTGCATCTATATCCACTACATTATCATCATCAACCAACACCACAGTACCATCATCATCACCCAAGGTATTCCTAGCCAGGAGGTACATCAACACGATCTATCGAGCAGACACCATCCTCCCCCGGGCAACACTCTACCCCTCATTCAACCAAGCAGCTCAAGAGTTCACCTCATCACTCCCTGATGCTGAATGGGGATACGTCTCCTTCAATCCAGGCCTTCTCACATACAAAGATAAGATATATGGAACTCTCAGAATATCAAACAACTCCCACTGCAATCATAGGTACTACAATGGCCCATACTATGGCAGTGTTGGTATCTGTGAGGTGGGTGGTGGCTCTGAATATGAGTATCAGACTGTCAAGGAAGATTGTCATGAGGTTCTCATCAATCCTGAACATGACATTGACTGGGATCCCAGGGTGCCTTATATAAGAAACTCAAATTTTGTTGGTACTGATGACACTAGAGGATTTACATATAGAGGGAGGCCATGGTTGGCCACCATGATTGTGGCTCAACTCACATCCCCAGAAGACCCTTATGGAGAGCGTGTTGGACGTGGCATAGTTGTGACGCTGTTCAAGTTGAGTGAGGATCTGAAGAGTCTTGATGGGTTGGGGGTGCCCTTTAGATGTGAGATTGAGCCGATGATAATTCAAAAGAACTGGATGCCGTTGGTAGTGGGTGATGATTTGTATATGGTGACGAGAGTAGAGCCTCTTACTATAGTAAAGACAGATGTAGATAATGGGAAGTGTACTACAGTGTATGCACAAGAGCACCAAAGTCATACCAGTCATCCTATTCTTAGCTTTGTTGCATCAGAGTCGATGAGCTCTAAAACCATGCATGGTGGGAGTCCTTGGATGCAGCTTGATGATGATACATATCTTGGTATCGGTCATAGTAGGGAGGAACCTTCAGCTGGGAATATCTACTACCAACATTTTATGATTATTAAGAAGCATGGGCTGGAAGACTTTACATTGGCTTGGGTGTCTGATAGGTTTAGGCTGCCTAGGAGTCCCACATGCAATTGTGAAAGAAAAGCTCTCGGGGTAAGTTGTAGCAGTTATTGTCGTTGTTGATGATGATGTTTGTGTTGACTGACTATAAATTATGAGCCTCTTTCTCTCTCCATCTTACTGGGCAGATAACTCACGCGCGATTCCCATTCCCATTCCCTCTTATTGCAGTACCAATTTGCTTGTGGCCTAGCCAAGCCAACAAACAGCTCCGATTTGTTGATTGCTTTCGGGGAAGGTGATTGTGAATCAAGTCTAGTTGTCGTACCTGCATTCTTTGAGAGGCTCAATCATTACATAAACTATGGCATTCATTCCCTCAAAGTTGCCTTTATGGATGTTTGAGAGAAAAAGGAAGGCATCCATAGATCTATTTATATTTCATTCCTATTTTTTTCCCTGCATGTTTCCCCCTTCTTCCTTCTCCTGTCTTCTATACAAATAGTACTTGTTAAAAAGAAAAGCATCTATTTGTCTTTACCAGCTTACTTAAGCATCAAGATAATCCCTTATCACCAAACAACTTCTTTGCCTCATCATACAAAGCCAGGTCCCAACTATTCAACTCCATCAACAAATCCCATGACTGGCTATCCACCTCCCCCCAGTAATCAGTACCATCACCCCTGTTCCTCTTAGTGCCAACTAGATCTGCTACATTCTTCCACCCAAGGACAGTTTCCAGCAATTGAGAAGTATACTCCATATCCTCCATTATCAAGACTACTGAGAATCGCATCTTTAGATTCTCCAAGGCTGTGTTTAGGTGCTTCAATGTTATGCCACCTGGTGGTATGGAATACACGTTTGTTGGCCCACTCAATTGACGAACCATTAGGTTGTCTGCATGGTCAACATGTGGTACCCTAGTTTGATGCTTAATTCTCAGTAAATAGTCATGTAGTGTAACTTGAGGTGGCAATGCTCCTATTTTACTCATGTACTTGTATTGACTGATCATTCTTGTGACTGGGTGGCGAAGGCAGGTGGTGTAGACAAATTGAGGCTCTGTATGAATATCAAACCACTGGAACTCTGCGGGGGTTCCATAATATTCAATAGCAAAGAACTCCAAACCTGTGCCTCTGACTAGTCCCTTTTGCTCTTTTACTGGTAAGGAAATAAAGACCTCTTGCTCTTCTGGGGTTCCAATGTTGCAGTTGTACTTGGTAGTGGTATTAAAAACAGTCTTGGCAAAAGTGCACATGGTCGTGCCTGCAGCTTTGTGTATGTGTAAGAATATGTTGGTTGCTTTGCCTTTACGAGCAGCGACTTCTGCCCATTGTTTTGATATTTGCTCATGGTGAATAGAGAGGAACCTGTCTGTGGTGGGGTGGTGGTGGGTCTCGTCTATGTTTGAACTGAAGGGAGGAGGGTGGCGGTCTGTGTAGGTAGTAGTTGGAAGAAGGAGCGTTGTTGGTGGCAGTTTGGTTAGAGATGGTTAAAAAAGCTATGGTCAGGCTTACTAAATACATAGAAAACTTACAATTTGTTGAAATATATCCAACAAAGGTAAAGATTAAGGCTGCAAATGGCAGCTTCCAATTTTGTATATTTGGCCTGAAACGAAGCTTCCTTTTAGGAGAAGTCATAGTCAACGTATTTAAGAACTAATTTTAAAGGCTTTTAATCCACTGCTGCAATTTGAATTTCATTTTTCTGGCCTCCTAGAAAAAGTCAACGTCCTTGCTGATGTCCCCCCCCAACCCCCCTTCTTCGATCTGGAGCATATGCAGGTATTAGGGGCACTCAGCTGGAGGAGCAAAACAGGCTGAACAGGTTGAAGACAAGGAAGCTGCAAAATCGCTCTCATTTCCAACCTAGTATTGCAATGCATCACGATCTCTTTTAGCCTACTTAACAAGGGAGAAATCGACAACTATTTTTGAAATCAATCGGATAAGGATGATGAGGAATCCCAGGGCTATTCGTGGTCAAGGATCGTGCATTATCGTAAAGGCCACACTATCCACTACCACAGCACATACCACTAGAGTTATAACAATCTGTAGAGCTTCAGGCAAGAGCAATGGCGACGACGATGCCATCGCCCGTCTCCAGCAGGAAAACCTCCTCCTTCGTGAAGCACTGGCCCAGTATCAAGGCTGCAATCCATCAGAAGTTACCATTGAAATTGACAAAGAAGAACCATCCACACCATTACCCAAATCAACGCAAAAACAACCACGATCAACTAGAGCTAAAAAACCAAACGCAGCAGCCATCTCATCAGGCATCAATTGGCCTTCCCCTTCTGAAGACCGTTTCTGGGAGAGAGATGCTCATTCTTCCCCCACCCCCCTCCCTCCATCCTCCTCCAACACACAATCTCCAGACCAAGACCCCTCCCCCCTCCACATCATGCACATCTCAGCAGAAATGGCCCCTGTTGCCAAGGTAGGCGGCCTAGGTGATGTCGTCCCAGGTCTTGCCAAGGCCTGCCTCGACATGGGTCACCAAGTAGAGATTGTTCTCCCTTTCTATCAATGCATCCCAGATAGTGCAATACAAGATCTACAGTATGTCCTTGAGATTCAGGTCCCCAAAGGACACTTTCAAGATGGCGTAATGCATGGAGGTTCCCTGAAGACTCACTTCTTCAAGGGAGTTATAGACGGGTGCCCAGTCATTCTCGTACGTCCAGATTGGGAGCAATCTAATCTATTTAAAGGTGACAGAATCTATGGTGGTAGTTACAATGAAGCAGAAGCCTACCTCTTCTTCTCAAGAGCAGCATTAGAGTACATAAAAGTATCAGGCAGCCAACCCAATGTAGTGCATTGTCATGAATGGCAGACGTCTGCTGTTCCAATGTTGTTTTGGGAAAATGTGGTGGTGAATATGCCATCTACAAGGCTCATTCTGACTATTCATAATTTTGATAGTCCCGGTGAGTGTAGACAAGATGAGTTTGCTGCTACTGGGGTCGGTGGAGATTTGTTCAATACTATAGATAAAGCGTAAGTTGATAGGTCACTAGTAGTAACATTGGTCTCACCTCTTCTCTTCTCACCTCCTCCCTCTTTCCTCCACCTCCTTTCTTTATACACAGTCTTGATGAGAGAACTATAGGTCACAATCCAGAGAGACTATGTCTCTTAAAAGGAGGTATTGTCTATTCAAATGCAGTGACAACGGTTTCCCCCAACTATTGCAATGAAACACTCATGGGAGGAGCAGCTGGGTGGCTAAAATCCACTCTTGCTAGACCAGACGTGGCTGCCAAGTATTTTGGAGTGCTGAATGGAATAGATACAGGAAGCTGGGATCCAGCTACTGATCCCACATTACCTGCCAATTTCTCACCTGAAGATCCCGAGGGTAAAGCATTGTGCAAAAAATACCTCCAAATGGGCCTAGGTCTGGAAGTGAACCCAGACAAGCCCCTGGTGGCTGTTATTTCAAGACTAGTCCCCCAGAAAGGCATTCACTTGATAGAACATGCAGCGCATACAATAGTAGGAGAGAAAGGAGGTCAATTTGTAGTGTTGGGGAGTGGTCATGCAGAAGGAGGACTGAGAGGGCTTGCAAACAACAACCCCAACTTTGGCAAGAATAATTATAGTGCTCACTTCATGTATAGCGAGAAACTCAGTAGACTGATCTACGCAGCTGCAGATATGTTTTTAGTTCCTTCTATGTTTGAGCCATGTGGTCTTACTCAGATGATTGCACTCAGATATGGGTGCATTCCTATAGTGAGGAAGACGGGAGGGCTAGCTGATACAGTACATGATGTGATGGAGGATAGTAGAGGTGGGAATGGATTTGTGTTTGATGGGATTGATGGAGGGTCGTTGGATGTGTCGTTGACTGCTGCATTTGATTTGTACAAGGAGAAGAAGCAGTGGGATAGTTTGAGGAGGAGGGTGATGGCTGAAAGTGGGAGGTGGTCTTGGGGGGAGGCGAGTACTGAGTATTTGAAGATATACAGAGACTGCCTAGCAAAGTAGCTGGTGAGTGGTAGGAGAAAGAAGGAGGCGAATGTTTATTACTTGTTTTATCCTGTCGTTAATCGTGCTGATCGATGTTACTATACATGTCACTACCCGTATTGTTTCAATTCAGCTGGCGTAACAACGAAGACAGGGGATTGCGATTATTATTTGGATCATTTTGAAGCTCAAGTCACAGGATTTTAGATACTGTTCCTCAATGATGAGCTCAACGTGTAGTCAGAGTCCCTTTAAATCAATTGGCAGGTAAGTTTGCCTGTCATTTTCCAAGGACTGAAACAATTTCCCCATCCAACTCACACGATCTCTCTCTTCCCACACCGACTGCAGGCCCAATGTCAACCTCTCCAAATTAGAAAAGGACCTAGGTGTCCACCTCCCTCCCCCCAACAACAACAGCAACAAAATCACCGTCCCCATAGTCTACAGCCCTTTGTACAACATCCGTTTCTTTGGTATAGAGAAACTCCACCCATTCGACAGTACCAAATTCGAAAAGATCGTCAGCCAGCTCTCTACCGGCCCTCACCCCCTCTTCTCCCCTGATCAGCTCATCCCAGCACCAGAAATCCCTCCCACCATCCTCCAACAAGTCCACACCCCATCCTACCTGAACTCACTAAAGCACAGCTCCCTCAAAGTAGCTCAAGTCACAGAGCTAGCTCCTCTCGCTTTAATGCCATGTTTCCTGCTGGAAAGGAAGGTCCTCCGACCCATGAGACACATGGTTGGTGGTACCGTCGCTGCATCTCTCTTAGCTCTCCATCATGGTTGGTCTATCAATCTAGGTGGAGGAATGCATCATGCGCATTATGAAGATGGAGGGGGATGGTGTGTGTATTCTGATATTGGATCTAGCCAGTGGTACTTGAGAAATATGATGATGAAGGGGGAGGGAGGAGGAGGAGGAGGAGGAGGAGAGGGGACAGCAACCACCACCACCACCACTACTGCTGCTACCAATTTTCTGATAATAGATTGCGATGTCCACCAAGGCAATGGATTAGAGAGAGATAAGTTAAGAATGAATGACACTAGCACTATAATAGTAGATGTGTATAACAAAGATATTTACCCAGGAGATGTACAAGCTAGAAAGGGCATCACTATAGAAAGGAGGATAGGGAGTGGTACTGGTGATGCAGACTATTTAAATGCGCTGCAATCAGCTCTAGATGAAGTAGCTGCTGGTATTAGTAATGGTATGTGTGCCAAGCCTGATCTGTTGTATTACAATGCAGGTACAGATATATTAGTAGGAGATCCACTGGGTTCACTCAATGTGAGTGAGCAAGGAGTGGTGAAGAGAGATGAGATGGTGTTCCAATTGGCTGTCGATGTACAATGTCCTATAGTTATGTTGTTGAGTGGGGGTTATACAAAGAAATCAGCTCCTACTGTAGTGAATAGCATTAGAAATCTATATGATGTTTTTCAGTTACACAGAGACCTAATGTAATGAATATAGATTGTTGTAGTAGATGGCTTCTTGTGATGATATTTTATACAATGGATTAGCTTTAGGTAATTCAAGCACTGCAATATTCCCCATACTAATTTTGTTATCTAGAAGTTTGCTTCTCTCTAGACACATTTCTACTTGTATCAGAGAATATTCCTCCTCCTCCTTATCATCACTCCTACATACATCATTCAATTCTAATGATGTAATTTCCACAACTTGGTCCTTCATAAATCCCCATTGCACTCCTTCATCAAGAGGATGATTCACTGTACCGCCTGGCAATCCCCACAACATCATTGAGGCAGTATCAGGGTGTCTAACTGGAAGAGTAACGTGAGTGATGGGTCCTTTATTGAGGATGCTGGTGTCATAGGTGGGATTGTCGTTGAATTTAGAGTTTGCTGTTCTATGATGAAACAAAGGCCTCCCGCCTTCTTCATCTTTTTCATTATTAGTACCATTTTTATTAAGTGGTTCTAGTTGGATCATACCAAGACAATAATATCCACCAGGTAGCTTGAACAATGGAATGAGAGGAGAATGTGGTACTTGGTTGTACAAATCATGTTTAGAAGCTAGATGGAATGCGAGGCGGTAGGTATCCTTGTCGCCCAGTGTGAATGCATATGTAAAGTAGTTGTGAGTGTTGAGGAAGAGGATCCATTCCAGTACGTCCCAATGCATTTCTTTGTTGAATACTATCTGTCCACTTTCTGCCTGATATATATTATTATCATTATCGCTATTATTATTATTATCATTCCTCCATGGACTGTCTTGTTCCAGGCCCAAGATGTCCCACAATTCTACTGGGTCAGTCCAAAAATCAGGCCAGAATAGATTGCCTTTATCTATATATGATGGATTTGTAAACAATTCTAGTATGCTATCAGAGAGAGGGGTAGAGTCAGCATCTAGCATCAGTACATTCTTGTATGGAGCAGCATAGAGAGCCAGCGTCTTGATCTTGTACCCCAAGTCTTTAGGAACATACTTGATGCCAGTACCATTGACTGGATAATGATACCATGGTAGTTGGTACTGCGAGAGGTCTATAAATGTACAGTTGAGGTTGTGGGTGTGGAATTCTTGCCAATGGGTGTCCTCCAGCTCGGTGGAGCCATAGTGAGCGATGGAAATAGGGAGGTTGGTCTCTGTGAGAAAGAGATGGTGTCTGATGATGGAGACGACTATGAATGCATTGAGGATAGGGATCTTGCCTCCTGCTGGGATGACTATGCCGAATGGTTGTAGATTGGAGGTTGAGTGGAGCCAGTGGGAGTGGATTTGGGATCTTGAGTTGGGGTCGTTCATGAGTTGAGAAAAGGCTTCAAGGCGGGTGAGGATGACGTCAGGGGAGATGGCTGGTGGCGTTTCTCTGAGAATTGATGCAAACGATGGCATAGTATACTTTGCTGTCACATTGAGTTGTGCTTTTTGGTGCAGTTTTTGTATGTTGTAGATGAAGGAAAATAATAAAACCAACGTCAATGTAACTTTCAATCTTTGAACATTGACTCTATCTTTAGAGGCATAGGGCACCATGATAATCGATCAGCAGGACTCAAATACATATTCAGTGTGTAATTAATAGGCTGATATGAATATTGAGCCAGGAAATTGCGCGATTATATATATCTGGGTTGAATAGATTTCCCTGTCAATTGCCCAAGTTTGAACAAATTAAAAAACTGTGATACAATAATACTAGCGGGTTGACGATTGACTGCATCATTATGTCCATGCATTTGATTTTACAACTATGTCTATATGATCCAATGCTCAAACTGACTTGACGAAACTAGATGGAGAGAGTAGTGATCCATATCGACCTAGATTGCTTTTATGCTCAAGTAGAGTCTAAACGATTGGGCATACCTCAAGAATCTGTACCCCTGGCTGTACAGCAATGGCAAGGTCTTATAGCCGTAAATTATGCAGCAAGGAAGCAAGGTGTTACCAGGTAACAATGATCTCTCTCCCCAACAACCGCCCCACTCAACACCGCTCTCTCCTTCTCCTCTCACATCCACTCTCACTCTACCTTGTCCCCCCCCTAATTCCTCTTGCAATACCTACAGACACATGAGAGTACCAGATGCATTGAAATTATGCCCAGATATCAAGCTTGTTCATGTAGAAACAGTAGGCAGCAACACCACCACCATCACAGAAGAGCACCAAAATCAAGAAACATTTGATCGCCTCACTCAAAAAGCATGTCTAGAAAGGTACAGAGCTGCTTCTTATGAAATTCTAGCTCTCCTACACAAAATTATGCCTAATACAACCATTGAGAAAGCTTCTATAGATGAATTCTATATGGACGTCACCGCTGACATAGAAGAACTAGTCCGTCAACAGGCAGAATCAGGAGGCATGTGGGGCAGTATTGTTGTCGGTCATCATCATAATACTAATGATATAGTGAATAGTGAGTCAGGAGTGAGGTTGGGGTGTGCCGCTCGTATTGCTTGTCAACTGAGAGGTGCAATCCTTGACGAACTAGGTTTCACATCATCTGCTGGAATTGCTGGTAATAAGTTATTGGCGAAGATAGGTTCTGCAATGCATAAACCTAATCAACAAACTGTGATACCGCCTGGGTCAATACAATCTATGATGGAGGAAATACCATTGAAGAAGATTGGAGGTTTTGGTGGTAAAGTGGGAGCATTATTAGAAGAGAAGCTAGGTTGTACTACAGCCGGACAAGTACAACGGCTACCTAGATCCATCCTAGCTACACACTTTTCACCAGATACAGTAGCATTCATCGAAGCAGCAGTGAGAGGAGTATCCACAGATCCAGTGGTAGAGAAGGAAAGGCCTAAGAGTATGCTGGCAGCCAAGTCGTTCGACTCAACATCTAGTCTACAACAGCTAAAGCAGTGGATTGATATATTATCCACTGAACTAGCTGCAAGAATGACAACGGATGCAAAGGTGTACAATAGAAGACCCAAGACATTTACCTTGTATTATAGAGCAGCTGGCAGTAGTAAGGAAAGAACAAGATCAAGACCAATGCCTAGATGGGCCAGTAATTATAATGGTGTGACAACGGAGCAATTGTCTGCTGTGGCTTGGGAAGTGTTTGAAAAGAGTTGTCTTCAAGATGCATTACCGTGTACAAGATTGGCTATTGCGGGTAGTGACTTCCAAGATCTGCCTTCTCATAAGGGTATCACTAGATTCTTTGCAACCAGGAGTACTGCTGATGATGAAGAAGAGAAGGGAAATGAAGGGGAGGTGGTGGTAGAAGAGGAAAAAGAAAGGGAAGAGAAGCAAGAGCAAGAACAGCCTCAAGTTGATACTAAGAATTATAAAGAACATGAGAATGATGATAATCTACTAAATGAGTATGATGTGGCTGAACAAAAGAGGATATTTAAAGAGCTGGAGCTGCTAAACCAACTGAAACGTAGCAAAGACGTGGCAACGAGCCACGGTAGTGATGTTGCTAGTGGAAGCACCAAACAACAACAACAACAACAACACAATAAGAAGGCTAAGACTGATATAGCATCGTTCTTCACCAAGAAGTAATGTATGTATGTTGATGGCAAGAGACCAGCTTGGGCTCTCCCTCTTTTATTTATATGCTTGATTCATTTGATGGTTACAGATACTTAATAATAACAATAATAATGTAATAATATCGGTTTTGTCTTGCATATATTCACACTACAGCATGTCGTCATAATCAACTACATCTATACATGGCCCCCACAGTAGTATCCATCTTCACCAACATCCCACTTCCCACCATATCTCTCAAGTGAAACTTCATCCCCAATACTGATGATCTCATTACCTTTTTTTTCAGTAGCTCCTTCTCCGACATCTCTTTAAACCTCCTCTTGGTGATGATGGCCAGTACCTCCTTTCTTCCCCTTACTATGCTCTTGAGTACTGTCGAGCCTACTGGCATGGTGAAGATGTAATTACAGATGTTGATGGTATCACGCGCTAGGTAGCCTTCAGTTATGAGGAATAGTAATGCTTTATCTATTGTTATGGTGTCGTAATAGTCTTCTGTGTTATTTGACTGTGAGTGTATGGTGTGCAGTATGTCTTGGTGAGAGATGGATATCTGCGTTGGTTGACTCAGTATTTTACCTATATAAGCATCTAAGAATGACTGCACTTCTAAACTGAGAGGGGCAGGAGTAGTAGTAGTAGTATTAGTAGTAGTGGTGGTGGTGGTGGTGGTGTCTGCCTTCTGATTTACTGGAATAGTGGTGCCAGTTGCAGCAGCTATGGATTGTTGTAACGCAGAGATGTAGTCGTTCGTTCTCATGATGCCAAAGGTAGCAGTGTGTTGTTGAATTTTGAATATCTTTATAGAATTTGAATGTTTGAGTACTTCAAGTTCTATGTCTAACTTGTCACTGCCAATAATGCTGGATATTTGGGACTTTAAGGCAAAGGGAGGGCAGTGAGCTGAGGAAGTTGGAAACTCGGTGCAGAGGTAGGAAATGGCAAAGTCGGTATCGGACGGGAGTGGAATGTCTTCTTCTTCTGTCATTGCGGCATGGAATTGATTGGTGGTGTTTTTTAACAGGTTCATTGGTCCACTAGAATCTCTTAAGAGATCAGATATTTTGAATCACTGGGCTGGAAACCGTGGGATTAAAAGTGATCCAAATTTTGAGATCCTATTAGTATCACAATACTGCCCTTTATACAGATACTTAGCAGTTGTGTGAAATATATCTACATCTGAACGGTTTCTATAATTTAATTGTTTGAGCACTGGATGTGCAACACCCCAGGCTTTTGGTCTCTTAAAACCAATGACGTTGCCCCAATACATTGTTTTTTTAAAGAGGAGGAATTGGTGTCTCCGGTCATTTTCAATCCGATACTATAATTTGAACATGGCGGGGAGACAAGCGAGAAATGTGTTGAAGTCACAAGGCGGTCCATTCCAACTGGAGCCCTCGGCAATCTCTTCTGAAGATGAATCTGACAGCGGTGAAGAAGATCAAACGCCTTTCAACCCATTTTCTCTCCTAGAGGACGAGGAGGTACGTATTTCTGATACCATTTAGACTCATAGATCATGAATGGAGCAAACTAAACTTGACATTTCCCTCTTCCACACAAAAACAGGACGCCTCCGAAGCAGAGTCTTCCAATTCCGACACACCATCACCTCCCCCCCAACAACAAAAACCTTCAACAACAAAACCAAAACCACTTCCAACACAACAACAGAACCAAGAAGAAGATATTGACGCCATACTGAAAGAACTCAACATCACCTCCACCCCTTCTCCTTCCTTCATCCCTCCCCCCCCATCACCATCACCATCAAAAGCATTACTCTCTTTAGACATCAAATCCCTCAGAGCAGATGCAGAGCTCAAACGTCACTTTGGCTCCCAAATCACAGACTTAGAAGATGACGATAATGAAGCTGGCGCATCTGCATTTGCTGGTGCCAGTAGAAGAATAAGAAGATTAGCTGCTAGAGGTCTTGTAACTACTAGAGCTAAACTAAATCCATTGAAGCCAGGCAAGATCATACAACCCAAGTCACATTGGCCTCCTCTTCCTGATGATGAAAGAATACAATTGATATCTGCATCAAGAATAGATCTTGTCAATAATATTACTAATAATCAGGGGTATAAATCTGCATATAAAGTGATACATGGCGGCCAATACAAGGCAGTACAAGGGGCATATGAAGAATGCCAAGCCTCCTTTGACCCCAATCAAGTTGCCGCTCTCCTCCAACACCACCCCTACCACCTAGACGCCCTCCTCACCATGCATGACCTGTATAGATCAATGGGAGAGAATGCAGCTGCTGATGAAATGTTGGAGAGATGTGTGTATGCTATAGAAATGTCATGGCAACATGTGTTCAACAATCTTATCCAACCTGGTCTGTTATACTTGGAATATGACATAATGAGTGCCCCTATCTTTATTGGACTCTTCAAATGGGTACAGAGCTTGACGAGGAGGGGATTGCACAAGACTGGGTTGGAGGTTGGTAAATTGTTACTGGGATTGAATGATGAAGATCCAATGGGAGTTCTTTTTTGTATAGATTATTTGGCAGTGAGATGTAGGCAATATGGATTTTTAGAACAGTTTGTCAAGTCGTATGATAGCTCTACTGCTCTGATGCCTAATATGATGTTTTCTGTAGCTTTGGCTGCTTGGTATAAGGAACAGGAACAGGGTAATAATAATGGTGGCAGTAGTAAGGATGGTGGCAGTGGGGAACTGTTGAAGAAGGCAGTTGCAGTGCATCCCTTGGGAGCACTCAAGCTTATTGACAAGGTACGTTGGACTACTACTACTAGTAGTAGTCATACGACTATAACCCTTCTTATTTCTTTTCTAAGTCCCGTCTACCCCAAACCATTTACAGGCATCTCCAGGCAATAGTAATGCTGGACATGATTCATTGAAAGGATTGCCCATACTCAGAAATGCGTCAGATGGAGGCAGTCATAGTTTATCACATCTCTACAACATCATGGTGGAACGTCAATGTGGATTGTGGAAATCTACTGCTGTATTGGAATGGTTTCAACATACCTTACAATCTATTGATGAGGATGATGGTATGGTGGGTGGTTTGTCTCTCTGTGATTGGGAGGCAGTGAGAAGCCAGGCCTTTCCTGCAGAGAATGAAGGCAGTGAGAATATGTATGGTCATCTAAGAGTGGATGATTATGGGGACACAATACAGAGATTACCAGTAGAAGAAATGCATGGAATGATGCATGGCCATGGTGGTGGTGGTCGTATTGAAGGTGATAATAGAGGAGAAGTGATGGCAAGGCGTGTGGTGGAGATTGGTGAAGAAGAGTTGAGAGATGGGAACCCATTGTGGATGTTGCTACAGACAATGTTACCTTGGGTACAGGCAGGTCAACAACCTGAATATGCAGCAGGAGGTGATGATGCTGGAGAGAGAAGGGATGGGAACGATGATGGTGAGGATTGATGTGAGGTATGAGAACAGGGTGTAATGTAGCGATGATAATGGTGGGATAAAAATTGGATAAGTAGATGAAAATATGGGACAGATAAGTGTTGGAGAAAGTGGGATAAGTGCAGCTAAGTAGATGAAAAATAGAAGGGCATGTGTTGTAGTGTAAATGGTCAGAAGCGGGTGTTGGCAACGTTGACAGGTATAATTTCTATCACTCCGATTGCAACATTTCTATTTGGATTCTCTCACAGACTATACTCAAGTCTTGCACAATCTCATGTTGGATTTTAAACTCGTGAACACCGAGTTACTAGCATGATCAACACTGATTTCAAACTTTTTTCAAATACTAAGTCCATAGTTCGTTTTTAAGTCTAAGACCATCATATATAACACCTTACAGCATGGTGGACACTCGTGACAAGTCCCCCCTCCTGCCCATTGGTGGTAAATCTCTCATCACCGCCTCCTCTTCCCGCCTCTTCTGCCTCCACATGACCATCGCTATCCTCAGTTTCTTCTGTTTCTCTCTAATAGCCGCCTTTGTTGTCACCTCCAAGACCCGGTGCTACATCGTCATTCCTCCAATCACAACTACCGACAACACCATCTACAATATAACAACACCAACAAAAACCACCACGTTCTCTTTTGTCCCACTGGATCCCCTGGCTCTCCCTTCAGTCGCCATAATTGGCACCCCCAAAGGTGGCACCACCGATCTCCAAAACCAAATCATATCCAGGTGGAGCGAAATCATGATCAGACCAGTAACCAAGGAACTAAGAGACCTAGCTGATTGGAAGGGTATTTCCACTCTCATTGGCTCTCTCAATCATCAGATGTATGCAGAGAGGCTGAATCATCCCTGTGCTGCTGCAATAAACAGTACCACCGAATCATTCATACAATGTAGTCTTAATAACAGAGGTAAATTTACAATAGATGCAGACCCTAGTTATCTTGAGAATCCAGCAATACCACTTTCTCTCCGTAGCATCTCCCCCACCACCAAGATTATAATTCTATTAAGAGATCCAGTGAGCAGAGCGGAGTCGTTACTAAACCAATGGGCTACTAGATGTACTGATCCCAAGGTACTACAATCATCTGCATTTTGTACTACCCCTATTGATGAGTACGCTACTGACTTTATTGATCAAATGGTTGCCAATCATACTGTGTCGTTTAGATTCAATCTACTACTGGACTCTATAGCGGATACTAATGATAGTGATATAAAGACAGCTCTATTGTATTCAGAGATTGTGGAAGCTGGATTGTTAGATTGGGGTAGTAGGAAGCTGTTTACATCATCGTTATATGCCTACTCCCTGGCAACATGGAATCTTCACTTTTTCAGGCCAGGAAGGGTGTTGATTATAGATTCTCATATATATTTTACAAAAAGAAATATGGTGATGGATAGGGTGAGTAGATTCTTATTTGATAAACCATTAGTAGATGATGATGATGATGATGATAGTGGTGAGAAGGAGGATGTTATGAATAGGAAGTGGGGGTCATACAGAAACAATACGAGGTTGTCTGAAGGTATGAAGGCAAAATTGGTAGAGTTTTATAGACCACATACAATGAAGTTGTTAGATGAGTTGTTGCCTAGGATGAGGATAAGAAGTGGGGTGGAGCTGGTTGGGTTTGAG
>Ga0209986_10000814_pt1 | contig 30649 bp, 21 predicted proteins | sample BlataG_FD_183168 | JGI IMG/M metagenome (GOLD analysis project Ga0209986, IMG submission 183168) | Deep subsurface microbial communities from Black Sea to uncover new lineages of life (NeLLi) - Black_00105 metaG (SPAdes) (version 2) | ecosystem: Environmental > Aquatic > Marine > Oceanic >...
AACTGAATTTCCTAAAGTATTGACGCGGGAGGATTTGCCGCTGCCTGAATTATCTGAGATTGATGTTATGCGTCATTTCGTCCGCCTCTCGCAATTCAACCATGGGGTTGACACCGGGTTTTATCCTCTTGGGTCGTGCACGATGAAGTACAACCCCAAGATCAACGAAGACGCCGCGAGACTCCCTGGTTTCGCCTTCTCTCATCCCTTACAGGATCCGGAGATGGCTCAAGGCAACCTGGCGTTGATGTACGCCTTGCAGGAGTGGTTGGGTGAAATTGGCGGCTTTGCTGGTGTCAGCTTACAGCCGGCGGCCGGCGCCCATGGCGAATTGACCGGTATCTTGATTATCCGGGCCTACCATCGAGATAGGGGTGATAATAAGCGCACCAAGATCTTGGTCCCTGATTCGGCTCACGGCACCAACCCCGCCACGACGACCATGAGCAGTATGGAGGTGATCGAGATCGCCTCTGATGAGCGCGGCAATGTTGATCTGAACGCATTGCGAGGTCATTGTGACGATTGTGTTGCTGGCCTAATGCTCACCAATCCCAATACCCTTGGCTTGTTCGAGGAGCATGTGACCGAAGTGATCAAGCTGATCCATGACTGTGGTGGACTTGTGTACGGTGATGGCGCTAACATGAACGCCCTCTTGGGTGTTGTACGTCCGGGAGACTTAGGATTTGATGTGTTGCACTACAACCTGCACAAGACATTCTCGACGCCTCACGGGGGTGGTGGGCCGGGCTCAGGACCAGTGGGTGTGCTTAAACACTTAATAGACTACTTGCCGGATCCAATCGTTGATGTGATTGAGGAAGGTAACGACGAAGTACCGCCGCTCTATGGGTTGGTTAGGCCAAGCAAGTCCATCGGCCGGGTCAAGAGCTTCCATGGACACTTCGGCGTGGCGGTGCGGGCGTATACATACATGCGCATGCAAGGTAAGTCCGGCTTGAGGGCGGTTGCCGATCATGCTGTCCTGAATGCCAATTATCTGCGGGTACGGCTGCGGGACACCTACCATGTGCCTTACGATAGGATTTGCATGCATGAGTTTGTAGCAGAAGGTTGCTGGGAAGACGCTCCTGAGGTGCATGCCTTTGACATCGCCAAGCGCTTGATGGACTTCGGAATTCACCCTCCGACCAACTACTTCCCACTGATCGTGCGTGAAGCACTGATGATCGAGCCGACCGAGACGGAAAGCATCGAGATGCTCGACGCTTTCGTCGAGGCGATGATTAGGATTGCTGAGGAGGCGCGAAGCGATCCTGAAATACTCAAGACCGCGCCGCACAACACACCTCTTGGTCGCTTGGATGAAGTTAAAGCTGCTCGGCAATTGGTGCTCTGCTGTCGACCTGCGGAGACTAACCAGTCGTAGACGGATAGACACGTTGTTTTGTGGCCATTAAATTAAGGTGGGATATGTGGAAGCGCAGGGGATGGCATACTGGCTATACTGCTCGAATTCATGGAGCCTGATTGCATTCCGAATGACCTGACGGATAACGATTTATTTTCTTGGCCTATGCATTTTGCGGTAGAATGATTCCCCAGGGAGGGAATGGTCCCATGTCTCGCAAGTCCGATAATCCTATTCATGAAACATCAGCCAGGACTACTGTGCAGATCTATCTCCCTGATGGACGTGTTTTAGAGGGACCGCGCGGCAGCCAGTTAGCGGGTTTTCTGGCGCAGGAAGATTCCTTTCAGGCGCCGATCGTCGGTGGAATTGTCAATGGTGAATTACGTGAGCTGACCTATTCGATCGAGATTGATTCCAGGGTCAAGCCAGTGACTATGGAGTCTACTGATGGTATGCGTATCTACCGCCGTTCGCTAACCTTTCTGCTGGCTGCGGCCTTTGAGGAACTCTTCCCCGAAGCCAGTCTGACCGTAGACCACTCGATCGCTTCCGGGGGCTACTATTGTCAGGTGCGTGGACGTCCGACGTTCAACAACCAGGAGTTAGCTCGCCTGGAAGCGCGCATGCGCGAGTTGGTGGAAGCCGACCTGCCGTTCGCTAAGAGCCGTATACCAATCGAAGAGGCCATCACCTACTTCAGGGAAAAAGGGTATACCGATAAGGCTCGCCTGCTGGTCAATCGTAGGAAGCCGCATCTGGTCATATACCAGCTAGGCTCGCTGCGCGATTACCATCACGGATATATGGCCCCCTCCACAGGCTACCTGAAGTGGTTCGCTCTTCTTCGAACGGGGGACGGTTTTACATTGCGTTTCCCTCGCCGCCACCAGCCGACCGAGTTGCTGCCCGTCCCGGAGTATCCTAAATTGCTGGCAACCTTTCTCCAATATGGAGATTGGCTGGAAACGTTGGGCATCCCAAACATTGGAGCGCTAAATGACTCCATCGTCGCCAGTCGAGCGCGTGAGGTCGTCCTGGTTTCCGAGGCGCTGCACGAGGGTCGCATTGCTGAGATCGCGGCCATGATCGCTGACCGCCGTCAAGATACACGGTTGGTGTTGATCGCTGGACCAACCTCTTCGGGAAAGACGATCTTCTCCAAGCGTCTCTCGATCCAATTGTTGGCGCGTGGAGTCTCGCCTTATCCGATTGAACTAGACTATTTCTTCGTCGACCGCGAGCAGACGCCCAAGGATGAAAACGGGGAGCTTGATTATGAGTCGCTCTACGCCCTCGATCTAAAGCGTTTGAACCATGACCTGGGTCGTTTGATCGATGGGAAGCGCGTACGCATGCCATGTTACGACTTTCTAAATGGCCGACAGGAGGAGGGAGTGGAGGTACAACTCGCTCAAGACCAGATCATCCTGCTGGAGGGGATCCATGGCCTGAACCCGGATTTAGTTCCGGAGATCCCGGCTGAACATGCGTTACGCATCTATGTCTCTGCCCTAACGCAGCTCAACCTGGACCGCTTCAACCGCGTCTCGACCACCGATACACGGCTCATCCGGCGCATCGTGCGTGATGCCTCCCAGCGTGGTTATTCGGCAGCTGAGACCATCCGTCGTTGGGAGTCGGTGCGACAAGGGGAAAAGCGGTACATCTTCCCTTACCAGGAGAACGCCGACGTGATGTTCAACTCAGCGCTAGTATATGAGGGCTCAGCCTTAGCCCCACTAGCAGAGCCGCTCTTGCGGCAGGTGCCCTTTGGCACGGAAGAGCATGTTGAGGCGAAGCGACTGCTGGCTTTCTTGGATTGGTTCCACCCGCTCGATATTAGTTTAATCCCCGATAACTCCATCCTGAGGGAATTTATCGGGGAGTCGATCTTGGGTGATTTCGTACCCTGGCAACCGCCCCAGAACATATAAGCAATCGCTTGATGCGGGATTTTCCCTCAGTCGATCTACAGCACGGATTTCGTTAGTGGGGCTGATCTTATCTAAGTGTTTCTCCCAATAAATCTGCCAACAAAATAGGATGAACCACTCATAACTCAAGATGCTGTGTGGTTTTGGCATCCGGTGGAGGCTTTGGGGTGATTTGTGCAACGTCGATGAGCGTGAGGTGGGGGATGCGTGTATACAGCTAGCTCATTATTTTCCCCCAAAGGGTAAAGTATCGATTGCAAATATCTATGCGCCCCTGAGGATTGCAAGCCAAATGAAAGGACGCCGCAAGGGGTGGGCATGGTATTCTGAGAAGGCGGGGATATTCGAATCCAGGCGCCTGACTCGATTCTGTAGGTAATCGAGGGATGTCAGGTGCTAATTCCGTGTGCCAGAGGGTTGCTGGCCCTGGTAGCGCGGGTGTAGATTGCTGATTGGGCAATGCCTGATTTGATCGGAAAGACTGTAGGTTGCTACACCGTCCTCGAACAGATCGGTCGAGGTGGAATGGCAAGCGTCTTCAAGGCGCTTGATCTGAGCGACGGTAAGACGGTCGCGATTAAGATACTAACACCTCAACTCGCCCTGGAGGGGAATTTCAAGGCACGCTTTAGACGTGAAGCAAGGGTTTTGCGTGAGCTTAAGCATCCTAACATTGTGCCAGTTCTGGATTATGGCGAAGCGAACGGTCTGGTCTACTTGGTGATGCCTTTCATGAAGGTGGGAACCCTGCGAGATCGTATGCTGAGCGGTGAGTTAAGGGTGCAAGAAGCGGCAAGCATCGTCAGCCAAATAGCTTCAGCGTTGCAGTATGCGCATGACACAGGGGTGGTACACCGGGATGTTAAGCCGTCAAATATCCTGATAGACGAAAATGGTAACGCTTGGCTTTCGGACTTCGGATTCGCCCACATTAGTGACGCGTCGTTGAGCTTGACCGGTTCAGCGCTGATAGGCACCCCGGCGTATATCTCCCCTGAACAGATCAACGGAGGTAAAATCACCCATTTATCAGACCAATATTCCCTCGGCGTTGTGCTTTACCACTTAAGCACCGGTCGCCTGCCATACGACGCCGACACGCCCATAGCCATCGCCATCAAACACGCCACCGAACCCCTGCCGCGTCCACGAGCGGTAAACCCCAATCTTCCTGACGCTGTTGAAGCTATCTTAATCAAGGCGCTGGCCAAAGATCCAGCTCAGCGTTTCAATTCGGTCGCCGAGCTCAACGACGCATTTCAAGATGCATTGCAGCAAGCTTTAGACCCTGTTTCAGGATTGTTGAAGCCGGGAGCAGTGGGAACAGCCCCGTTGTCCCCACTTATTGATACCGCTCCAGAGGTGGAGGAAGATAATGGGAGAGAAGCAAAGCGGTCTAGGAGTTACGTCTTAGTGCTGTTGCTCCTGCTTCTGTTAGCAATACCGTTGGCGTGCTGGGGAATCAATTATTTTGGATTCGGTCCGGTTGCCGCTGGAGGTCAGGGCACGCAAATCGCTGAGGTAAGCCCTACATTTGACCTGTTGGCAACTGTGAATGCACTGTCGACCGTCAACGCGCCGGCGGAAGGAACGATCGTGGCGCCAGGACAGGTGGAGACGCTTGTTGCGGCCACCTTGACCGCCATGGTGACAGATTCTGAGTTTCAAGGCGATGAGTGGACGGCGACACCAGGGGGTGGAGGGACAGAGATCCCAATGTCCAGCACACCAACCGAGGATCCCTTCAGGACCTCTACCTGGACGGCAGTGCCCTCAGTAACGCCTAATGTCAGCAAAACCCCCACACGCACGCGGACCCCGGCTGGACCCTCGGCAACCCCCACCCGGACGCCGATTGGATTCATCTCGCCCACCCCCACCCGCACGTTGACACCGACGACGTTCGTTTCGACCACACCGACACGTACCAAGACACCTACGACCTTCTTTTCCCCTACTCCGACGCGCACTAAGACACTAACCCAGACATTAGTGCCCAGCTCTACGCCATCAATTACTCTCCCTCCAACCAAAACTCTCTCACCGCCTCCAGATCCTTGTGATGGTATTTCTTTGGGTGGCCTTACTAACTCCGGTGACAAATTGTCGGTGATAATTATCAACGACTCTGATTCGACGATCACCATAACCGACCTGTGGGTGAATTGGCCGGACGAACATGAAGAGCTCGAAAATGTGAAATTGGAAGGGAAGAAGATCTGGGACATAGGAGACGAGGACCCACCGACGGGGATGCCCCCTTGGACCAGCCCACCTAAAGATCGGGAGATAAAGGCATTCAGTGATGAGGTGTTGGAATTTAATTTCAAAGAGGATGATGGAGCCGCCGCCATAAATTCTTATGGACTTATCATCACTTTCGATGACATTTGTACAATTTCACCCTAGTTTTGGTACCTCATATACTGGCTTTCCCCTACGCTTAGTCTAAAACGATTCACAAACTAGCAATCTCGGCCTTGGGGGATGCGGTTTTTTTCCTACTACGTAAGCGCGTTGTTCGGGGGTTAACCTGAGGGGTTCGAAGAAAGCAGGTGATGCGGAATTCTGCACGACGGGTGTAACGTAGCTGTTGGTTTTAACGTTGTATACTTAAAGAACTGAATGAGACCCTTTCAATGTCCTTTTGGAGTAATTAGTGTTGTCTAGTGAGGTGGGGCAGGAGGACGATGTTTGGGGAGGTTTCTGGTTTTACCATATACTTTGAAAGGTTCATCTCACCTGGTGGTGAAAAGCGTATCTCAGCGCTAGCAGTTTATATCAAACCATGACTGGACTTATCGGGTTGATAAGAGGGCGATACTACATCCTTGAGCAGGTCGGGAAGGGTGGAATGACCACCGTCTATAAAGCGCTCGATCTGCAAGAAGACCGCGATGTCGCGATCAAGGTCCTTGCCCCTTACCTTGTGAAGGATCCCAAGTTCAAAGCCCGTTTTGAGCGCGAGGTTGAGGTTCTCTGTAAATTTGACCACCCCAACATTGTGCCCGTCCTGGATTTTGGGGAGCATGAAGGTTCGCCATATCTAGTTTTGCCCTTCTTAGCCAAAGGCACGCTTGCCGATAGGCTTGACCATGGTCCTTTATCGCCAAAAGAAGGTGCTCGATTGATGAATGAGATCTCGGCAGCCCTCACTTACGCGCACGAACGTGGAGTAGTGCATCGTGATATCAAACCATCGAACATCTTGATGGATGAGGATGGCAACGCTCTACTTTCCGACTTTGGCTTGGCGCACATGGATGATGAATCGCAGAGTCTCACCGGCTCAGCGGTGATTGGCACGCCGGCGTACATGTCTCCTGAGCAGTGTGGCGCCGGGTCGATCAATGCGCGCTCCGATCAATATTCCCTTGGCATTGTCCTCTATCAATTGACAACCGGTTTTCTCCCTTTTGAAGCGGATACTCCGATTGGTGTGGCACTCAAGCATGTGAATGAACCTCTGCCGCGACCGAGGGACATCAATCCCAATCTTCCCCAACCGATCGAGGTTGTATTGATAAAAGCGTTAGCCAAGGATTCGGCACATCGATATCCCTCGATATCGGCGTTTAATGAAGCCTTTCAGAGGGCTTTGAAGATGTCGCTGGATCCATCGAGGAAGGGTGCCGGTTGGGCGTCGCATTTATATCAGGTCACCCAAGTCCTGGGACGTATTCGATTCCAAAGCACGTCTGTGATTATGCAGCTGCGAGCAATGAGACGGTCGGTTCTTGTTGGTAGTGTGTTAGTTCTCTTTGGCCTTCCATTAGCAGCTTATGCCTTGTCTAAGGCCCCATTTATTAGTCCGAGGGATGATCTAGAGGCTACCATTGCTGTACTCTATACCGAGAACGCTCCCCGAGGTGACGCAACACTGCCACCAGGTCAAGTAGAAACATCTGTGGCGGGTACCCTGAGCGTTTTGGAGCTTGAGGCTAATAGGACCCCTACGCCAACCTTAACCGAAGAAGTCACCCAGGTTCTCAGCACACCATCAGAAACCCTCGACATGGGCTCCCTCCCGCCGACCAGAACAGTAACTGTATATGTCGTTTTGGCTACACCTACTCGCACCAAGGTCTCATCAACTTCTGCCCCTCCTCCACCAACACGTACACCGGCCTTTACTCTTACTTTAACACTGGATCCGAGCTTAACGATAACCCCTACCTGGACACCAATCCCTCTTAACAAGTGTCAGAAAAAAGAGGGACTTAAATTCTATTGCACACCAACGCCGACACCTTAAGACGGAAGTTTCTATTAAAGGCCAAGCTCCAGCCTAATCCCTATTCTCTTGAATAAACCGAAGCCCACCGACCCAAAGCTCTGCAAGTCAGCTCCAAAGCACCCCGGTTACTGTACGCCAACGCACACACCTTAAATCCTAGCGGGCGTCGGCGGTTTGTAGGGTGAGAAGCGATAACTTAAACTAAATCAGCGAATTTTTCATTCACACTTTCTCGCATCCTGCATATAAGGGGAATTTTGATCTACCACGCAAGAGGTTGATCTTCCGTGGTTTTATGTCTTGTCGTCGCATCTCTGATTATACGTAATAACTAGAGATGGAAGCTGTGTGGAATATCAAGCTGAGGGGACCATTTGTTCGAGGTTTGAACGAAAGTTAGTTCTATGAGCCATTGGATAGCCTAGGAGTACTAACCCATTGAGCGCGGGTGCTGCAAGTGTTAGTATGTGCTAAGAACGCCCACTTATAGCTGAGGGTGGGCGAAGCGGCAGAAGCGGGTAATGTTGTTAATTGCCCAGCTTCTTTCTTTTAGCGTATCTGACTGAACGTGTGAGTAGCAGGCGTCTGCGTGTGTATGGTAAGGATTGATATCTAAAGGACGCAGCGTGGTGCGGGCGTTATTTGCTGAAGAGGCGGGAAATGGTGATTCCTGCTATTAGCCTCGAGCCTGTGGTTTTGGAGAGGGGCATGAGGCCCGTTTATGTATTCCAAAGGGTAGCAGGCTCTGGCGGCGTGTGGGTGGAGCTGTAGTAATACCATGTCTGAATTGATCGGCAGGGTCTTAGGGAACTACCACATCCTCGAGCAAGTCGGTCGAGGGGGGATGGCCAGCGTCTTCAAGGCGCTTGATCTGACCCACGAACGGACGGTGGCCATCAAGGTTCTCTCACCTCAACTTGCTCTGGAACCAAATTTCAAGTTGCGCTTCGAGCGTGAAGCACAAGTACTGCGTGGGCTTGAGCATCCCAACATCGTTCCTATTTTAGATTATGGCGAGGCGAGTGGACTCGCCTACATCGTCATGCCCTACATGAAAGTGGGCACACTTAGTGATCGTCTGAAGGATGGCGACCTGACTGAAAAGGAGGGCGCGCGTATCATTGGTCAGATCGCCGCTGCATTGCAACATGCTCATGAGGTTGGTGTGGTCCATAGAGATGTGAAGCCATCCAACATCCTCATCGACGAGGAAGGAAACGCGTGGCTATCAGATTTCGGCTTCGCCCATGTCCACGATGCAACCATGAGCCTGACCGGCTCAGCGCTTATTGGTACACCAGCGTACATCTCACCGGAGCAAGTCAGCGGGAAGCCGGTGAGTCCATTGTCCGACCAATATTCTCTTGCGGTCGTTGTCTATCACCTGAGCACGGGCCGTCTGCCGTATGATGCCGAAACGCCGATGGCGATCGCTCTCAGCCATGTCACCTCACCTCTCCCACGGCCCCGGTTGATCAACCCCAATATCTCAAGATCGGTTGAAGCCGTACTGCTCAAGGCTCTCGCCAAGCAGGCCTCGCATCGATTTGCTTCTATCGCTGATTTCAACCAGGCGTTTCAAGAGGCGATGGCGCTGGAATTTAAGCCCAGCAATAAAGGTCATTGGGCTTCACGGATATATCGTGTGACACATGCCCTCGATTGTATTCGAATTCAAGTAATGGTTGCGTTGGGAGGGGCGCGCATTCGGCGACGAGCCGTCCTGGTCGGAGCATTGTTGTTCCTGTTTGGCTTTCCGTTGGCCGCGTACGCTCTGATGGCTTTCACCCCTGCCGACCCAACGGAGGATTTGCGGGCTACTATCGCCGCGCTAAATACTGAGAACGCTTTTCAAGGGGGCACACCGCAATCCCCGGGTCAGGTGGGGACAGCGGTCGCGGGAACTCTGAGCGTTCTGGAAACAGAGGTGGCTGTGATTGAAGGTACCGACACGCCTGTGCTCGATGATACGCCGACTGCAACTCAGGGGATAAGGAATACACCTGAAGTCACTGAAACCGTCTCTGTTACTCCAACGAAGACGACGAGTGTACGTTGGCACTACCCAACGCCCACACACACCCATGATCAGCCTTCTCAATCCGGCGCCTCGCCTACGCCAAATCCCCCACCAACCCAAGTCTTGACTTCGACCGATGAAGCCTCTCCAAAACGAACCCCGACCTCTACGACAACTCCTTACCCTAGTTACACTGCCACCTCGCCGCCGACTTCGACGTCGATACCAACCAAGACACCGCGTCCGACAAGAACTTCCAGGCCGACGAAGACACCGAGGCCGACCAAGACGCCATAGATGGACCCGTCAGATACCCCATTAACAGTGTTCACTCCAGGCCTCTGAATCCACGCCTGCCATGGCAGTACAGTAGGTGGCATGCATCGGCTATAGAGGAAACATCGGTCCCTTACTTAATAATTTCTACGATCTACATTAGTTGGTTCAATCGAGAAAAGCGTGCCTGAAGGGCACGTTTCTCTGTGCAGGGTATGGGGCTCCATAATTCTACTTGGTATCGGTCATTCGTTCATTATCGGTTTCCGGGCGGGTGAGGCCCTCATCGTCCCACGAGCGGGGGTCCTCAAGCGGCTCGATATGGGTGAACACGGTAACTGACGGTAGCACCCGGTGGATGTCCCGTTCAATGTCCTCCAGCAGGTCGTGCCCACGTTGGACCGACCACCTGCCTGGCACCTGAATATGTACCGAGACGAAACATCGGGCTCCGGCCTGACGCGTTCGTAAAGCGTGGTAATGTACTCTATCAGTCGCATATGTGTCGAGCACCTCAGTAATCCTCTGTACCTCGCCAGCTGGCAGCGCTGTATCTATCAATCCATGGGCGGATCGCCGGACCAATTGGAACCCGGTCCAGCCGATTTGGCCGGCGACGATTAAGGCTACCAGCGGGTCCAGAATCTGCCAGCCGGTCAGGGCGACAGTTCCAACCCCCACCAGTACACCGGCTGATGTCCACACATCCGTCATTAAATGCCGGCCATCCGCTTCTAGGGCGATCGAGTGGTGACGGCGACCAGTTCGGATGAGAATCTGTGCCACGACTAGGTTGATCAGGGAGGCGGACAGTGTCAGGCCCAATCCAAGATCGAGATGCCCAATCGGTTGTCTTAGTAGCAGGCGTTGGACAGATGCGATTGCAATAGATGCGGCGGCAAGAATGATCAGAGCACCTTCTGCGCCGCTTGAGAGGTATTCCACTTTACCGTGGCCGAAAGCATGCTCCTCGTCGGGCGGCTGGGCGGCGAAGTTCAAGGCAGCCAAAGCAGTAAAAGCTGCCACTAAATTAACGCCAGATTCAAGTGCGTCGGATAGCAAGCCAACGGAGTGGGTGACGAGATATGAGGCAGCCTTGATCCCCATCGTCAGGATGGCAGCTCCGATAGATAGCCAGGCATACCTGGTAAGTGTAATCCGATCACTCATCAGGCAAATTGTACCATTTTGGGGAATCAGGATTTTTACAAAAAAGGCCTTTGGGCTGCATATCAGATCGAGGAAAGCAACCATAATGTGGTCATACCGATTGCGATCATCAACCAGGAGTTCCGTGTCCGCCAAGCGATCAAGGCAGCCAAGATTCCGGTTCCCGAGGGAAAGGTCGAGTAGTCCGGTTGGACGGAGCAGTGCCGGAAGGATAAGGGCGGCCAAAACCGAGGGTGGCACATATCGCAGGCAGTTTCAGAAGAGCTCAGGCATTCGCTCATATGGGACGAGGGCTATAAAGGAGAGCCGTGTGGCATAGGTATGAACAGCGAACCCTTGTTCCAGCGTCGATCGCCAGTGCGCCGAAGATAATGCCGAACGGGGCTACACCAAATAAAAGTGGAACCTGGTCTCGTACGCCATCCAAGAATTCGTACAATGCGGAAGATCGGCTAATAGTGGGAGGGTGGGGGGCACCCGTCTAGGATCGCAGATACTCGGTGATTAATTGGGCAGTGGCGATCAGCGACTCAATGTGTGTGCGCTCGTAATTATGAGAGGCGTCCACCCCAGGACCGATCAATGCCACCTGCACGTCACCTCCAGCGCGCCAGTAAGCCTCGCCATCCGATCCGTAGTAGGGATATATGTCCATCTTGTAGGGGATGCTGGCTTCCTGCGCCAACCTGCGTAGGTGATGGGTGAGATCAATGTGGTAGGGGCCACCGGAGTCCTTGGCGCAGATGGTGGTGTTGAACTCATCTGAAGCTTGCCCCTCGCCAACAGCTGCCATGTCGACGACTACCAGCTCAACCAGGTCGGGTGGGAAACCAGCCGCGGCGCCGTGCCCGACTTCTTCATAGTTGCTGATGTGCAGCGTAGTCCGCTGAACAGGTTCATAGCCGGCATCTTGCATGGCCTTCACCGCCGCCAGCATGCAGGCCACACCTGCCTTGTCATCAAGATGGCGAGAACGGATAAACCCGTCATGGCTGACCTCGACACGCGGGTCAAAGGTAACGAAATCGCCCACTTCAATCTCCAGGGCGTGGGTCTCCTCTGGGGAAGTGGTACGCTCGTCAAGTCTGACCTCCATGTTCTCATCGCTACGTTCGAGCTCACTAACCTTTTTCCCGTGGACATGGGTTGAAGCTTTGATCGGTAGAAGGGAACCGCGAATGATCTTTCCTGAGGATGTGAACACGCTGCATCCCTCCCCCTCGACTGTGTTCCAGGCGAAGCCTCCAATCTTGGTTAAGGCGAGACGGCCGTTGGATTTGATCTCTTTAACCATCGCGCCGAGGGTGTCGGCATGTGCGGTCAGGGCGCGCGGGGTCTCGATTGAGGCGCCAGCCCATTCAGCGAGTAGACCGCCTTTTACAGTGCGTCTAGGCGCTAAGCCGAGATCAGTCATGGCTTTCTCGGTGTAGGTGACAGCCGCTTCGGCGAAGCCGGTAGGGCTAGGCGTATTGAGCAAGCCGATTAATATTTCCATCAGGTAATCGTTGTCAATCGGAATAAGGGAAGTCATATTGGAATCCTTCTCGTTCTCTAGGCTAGATGCGAGATGGTTTAGTGGGTGAGGATCTGGCTCAGGAACAGCCTAGTACGCGCCTCGCGTGGGTTGCGGAAGAACTCCTCGGTTGTGTTCTGCTCGACGATGTTCCCATCTGAGAAGAAGATGATGCGGTTGGCTACCTCTTTGGCGAACCCCATCTCGTGGGTGACGACGATCATTGTCATCCCGGAGCGAGCTAGCTCGATCATCACGTCGAGTACTTCTTTGATCATCTCCGGGTCCAGCGCCGAGGTCGGTTCGTCGAAGAGCATTATCTTGGGCTGCATCGCTAGGGCGCGTGCGATGGCGACCCGCTGCTGCTGCCCGCCAGACAACTGGCCGGGGTACTTGTTGGCCTGCTCAGGAATGCCAACCCGCTCCAGAAGTTCCATTGCCACTCTCGCTGCTTCCTCTTTCGACCACTTCCGGACCCAGAAGGGAGCCAGTGAAACGTTGTCGATAACCTTTAGATGGGGAAACAGGTTGAACGACTGGAACACCATGCCAATCTCGCGTTGTATAGCGTGAATATTGCGTAAGTCGTTGGTCAGTTCGATGCCGTCCACGATGATATCGCCCCGCTGGTGTTCCTCCAAGCGGTTGATGGTGCGGATAAAGGTGGACTTGCCGCCGCCGGATGGCCCGCATACGACGACCACCTCGCCTCGCTTGATGGTTATGTTCACACCCCGCAGCACGTGGAAGTCACCGAACCACTTGTGCACGTCTCGGTAGATGATGATATCTTCTGTTGGGTTTAAGTTATCGTTGTGCATATTTTCCTCAACCACAGCGAGCCAGTATGATTATGGAAGGTAAATTAGAAAGTAAATAAGCTTCCTAGTTCCCCAATTTATCGATTCTATCGCTCTCCCACACCTAGCGTCTGCTCCAAGCGGCGGCTGGCATAAGACATTGTAAAACAACAGATAAAGAATATGGCCGCAGCGAAAGCGTAGACCTCTTTGTGCAGGCCAATGAACTCTTTTTGACCGGTTACAGACTTGGCAATGCCCAACAGGTCCAAGAGACCGACAATGATTACCAGCGTGGTGTCCTTGAACAGGCTGATGAACTGCCCGACGATGGCCGGGATCACTGCCCGGAGCGCCTGGGGTAACACGATCAACCCCATCACCAGCGCTTCATTCAATCCCACTGCCCTGGCGGCCTCGTATTGACCTATGGGAATCGCCGCCAGCCCTCCACGTACATTCTCAGCGGTGTAGGCCGCGCTGAATAGGGTCATGCCAGTGAGCGCCCGCATGACTGTGCCAAGTCGAATTTCTGGGGGGAGGAACAGCGGTAGCATCAACTGGCTCATAAAGAGCACACTGATGAGCGGGACGCCCCGGATCGTCTCGATGTACACAGTACAGAGCACTTTGATAGCCGGGAGTTTACTGCGGCGACCCAAGGCCAACAGGACGCCCAGCGGAAACGAAGCCACGATTCCGACGATAGCCAACACAAGCGTCAGTAATAACCCGCTCCATATGTCCTCCGACACCAATGGCAGAAACGAGCTCTCTTCCGAGAATCCCCGTAGCAGGATGCCGATCAGGGGGAAGGACAGCAACCAACCGATCACCAGCCAACGCGGTATAGGGTTGCCCTTTGATACCCAAGTGAGGAACGCTAGAAACACGATGATGCCCAGGCTGACTAATACGCGCCAGGCCTGCTCGCGGGGATAGCGACCGATCATAAAGACCCTGAAGTTGGTGGTGACCACTTCCCAACGCGCATCCCGCACAACCCAGGTGATGATCGCACGCGACACGAAGTAGATAAAGATCACCGAGAAGATAGTAAGCAGCACGTTGTACCAAGTGCTGAACAAGTTTTTTTTCAGCCAGCCCAGCAGACCGACTTCGGTGGGAGGCGGTTTAAGTATCTTGGGCTGCACAGCCATGTTCACCTCTCCACAATCTGAATCCGCCGGTTGACGATGTTCATGATCAAGGAGATAGTCAGGCTCATTGTTAAATAACTAGCCATAATCATCAAAAAGACCTCAACCACGCGACCGGATTGGTTCAGCATGGTGGTGGAAACGGCGTATAGATCGAGGAAAGCGATACCAATGGCCAGGCTGGAGTTCTTGGTGAGGTTTAGATACTGGCTGATCAGCGGTGGAATGATAACCCGCAGGGCTTGCGGCATGATGATCAGACGCAGGATCTGACCATTGGTGAACCCCTGTGCCCTGGCTGCCTCGGTCTGTCCCCGTGGCACGGCCAGGATACCGGCCCTCACGACCTCAGCGATGAAGGCGCCGGTGTAGACCACCAATCCGAACAGCAACGCCGTGTACTCGGGCGATAACTTTGTTCCTCCCTCGACTTTTAGCACCCCGCCCGACTTGGAGACGATCTCTGGCAGGTCGAGCAGCAGGGGGTTGCCGGGAATCAACAGCCAGCCCAACACGGGTATGACGATTAGGGGGACGCCTACCCACAGCAGGTTGAAACTAGGGCGACCAGTGCGCTGTACACCGCGCCCCCGTATAATGAGCAGTATCACTGCTCCGATCAACGCCACAACGAGAAAAGGCCACCACGGGCCAAACAAAGCCGTCGGACGAGGCCATGGCAATGCAACACCGCGATTGCTCAGGAAGATATTACCAGGTAACATAATAGCTTCCCGGAGGGCCGGCAGCTGAATAATGACCGCGAAGTAGAGAAAGAAGAGCTGCACCAGCAATGGCGTATTGCGGATGATCTCGATGTAGACGCTAGCGATCTTGCTGATGAGCCAGTTATCGGACAACCGGGCAATGCCGGTCACTAGGCCCACAAGGGTGGCCAAGATGATGCCTAGGCCGGCGACTCGGGCAGTGTTGACTACGCCGACCAGAAAAGCACGAGCATAGGAATCGGTGGGACTGAACGGGATTCCCTCTGCCAGGTTAAAACTAGCCTCCTCGTCCAGAAAGCCAAAACTGAACGTGAGACCCCGTTTCCTGTAATTTGAGAGCATCCCTGAGCCCACGACGAGCACCAGGACCACGAACCCAATTTGGGTCAGTACTTTGAGTACACGCTCGTCACGCCAGAATGGGACCACTCTTCGACGTTCCGCCATCGTTGCACCCCGGCTCATACCTGCTTCCCTTTCAAGGGAATGCAGCCCGACATGACCTCGCCGGACATATCGGGCTGCACCTGTTCCACCCCTGACGGGGTTGTCTATTCTAGCGCCAAGCCATGGGGTACAACAATCCGCCGTTGTTCCACAACTCGTTGGGTCCGCGGGGAATGTCTATGCCCTCTGGCCCCAGGTGTCGCATGTAGACTTCCTGGTAGTTGCCTACCTGCTTGAGAACGTAGACCATGAAGTCATCGCTGATGCCCAGGGAGGTGCCCATTTCACCCTCAACGCCCAGCAGACGCTTGATTGTCGGATTATCGCTGGCAAGCATCGCATCCACGTTTTGGGAGTTGACGCCCGATTCCTCGGCCTCCATCATCCCCCAGACCACCCACCGCACCACATCGTTCCACTGATTGTCGCCGTGGGCGGTCAGCGGTCCCAAGGGTTCCTTCGACATCGTGACGTCGAGGATGATGTGATCTTCGGGATTAGCCATGGCTGAACGGAGCGCGGCCAACTGAGATTTGTCGGATGTCTCTCCGTCGCAGCGTCCCTCTTCATAGGCCGTATTTGTGTCCTGGGTGCTCTCGAAGAGCAGTGGGGTGTACTCAACGCCCCGCATGCGGAAGGCGTCAGCCAGATTCATCTCGGTGGTGGTACCGGTAGTACAGCAGACTGTGGCTCCCTCCATATCCTCCAGGGTCTTATAACCACTATCCGTCCGAACCATCATGCCCTGGCCGTCGTAGAAGCTAACTGCAGCCCAGTCCAGCTCATTCGCCGTATCACGAGTGAGGGTCCAGGTTGTGTTGCGGATCAGGACATCAATCTCACCGGTCTGAAGGGCTGGCAGACGCTCCGCTGCGGTCAACGGGCGGAACTCCACCTTGGTGGCGTCGCTGAAGACCGCGGCGGCGATGGCCTTGCAGAAGTCAACGTCGAACCCCTCAAACTCGCCATCAGGGTTGATGTAGCCAAAGCCTATCAGTTCGGCGTTACAACCACAAATAACCATCCCCCGGTCCTTGATGAGTTGAAGCCTTCCACCAGGTGCGGTGGGCTCCTCCGCAGCCGGTGCACAAGCGGCCACGATCAGCAACGCAAATATGGTCAACACAGTCAATGGAAGTAAGGCTCTTGGCTTCATTCTCTCTCCTCCTTATTGATTATGATCTAGTAGGTTGTGATCAGTTGAGCGTCACCTGTTATGTAATTTGCGTCGGCACCTCCTTTGTTCTACTGATAAAGGTTTTAAACACAGTTCGACTCGTAGTTATGGTTGCGACCAAGGGGCATTTGTCTTAGATACCAACCGCATTGGTGAAAGAGGCAACCATTTTTCTAGTTTGGGGATCATGCGACATTCTAGACAATCTAGGTTTTAAAGTCAAGATTATCGCGCCAGTTGTGTTTTGGTGTTCTGAAATAATTGCTCCTACAATGGAATGGAGAAGTACTCTCTCAGGTTGGTCGATATTTAGGTTCCCTGGGAAGGTCGATGAAGCATGAGCCGACACATTCGGAGGGAAATTGCAGCGAATGCCTTATCATTATATATGAAGTTATGTTATTTCTGTGTGAGACATTTCAAGTGTCTTGCTTGAGTTTCTTAGGGCAGCGAGCGTACAGCATTAAGGAAGTCAGCCAACAAACCATAGGCGGTTGTGTGAGGTCCGGGATTGGCTTCGATGATGGTCAAGTCCCCTAGTACGTCGATTTCGAAGGTGACGGAGGAGGATGTCCCGATGACATTAAATAAGGGGTCACTAGGCTCAACCTGCTCCGGACCAACTGAGGCTTGAACACTGCTGACGGCGCGCGTCGCTTGGCAAACCAGCTTCCATCGTCGGCCAGCAGCGAGCGTATCCATAATATTTTCAGGTGTAAGGTTCTGGATGCCCTCTCGTTTGACCTGGGCGGGCTTGAGGGGGACCCCCATCAGAACCGTCGCCAGGGCGGCCACCTTGACCGCAGCGTCCCAACCCTGTGTGTCGCCGCTGGGGTCGGTCTCGGCGATGCCAATTTCCTGGGTGTAAACGAAGGCTTCGTCGAACGACTTCCCTTCCTCCATCAGGGTCAGGATCAGGTTTGTGGTCGAATTGAGCACACCGCGAAAGGATCGCAGATCAGCGGCCGGCAGAGTTTCGCGCCACAATGAGAATATCGGCGCGCCATCCATAACGGCTGACTCGAAGAGAAAGCGCACCTCTCGCGATCGGGCTAGTTCGGTCAATTCCTTATAGGCGTGCACCACTGGTCCTTTGTTGGCGGTGATCGCATGCATGCCAGACTCGATTGCGGTTCGTAGGTGGTCGACGGCGGGTTGACCGGTTTGGTAATTTACCGGTGTGTTTTCGAATAGTACATCTGCGCCGCAGGAGCGCACGAAGGTCTCACCGTCAATTATGGCGGGTTGGAGGGAGAGCAGGGAGAGGTCTTTGCCAGCCTCCGCCAGTGTTAGCGCCTGCTCTAGATCCAGGCCGCCTGGATCGATAGCAGCGCCATGGTGCAGGGTGGCAATACCGACGACACGCCAGTTGATCTGGTATCGCTGGCGAAGTTCATCACGCTTGGCGAGAAGCAGGCGGGCTAAAGCACGTCCAACATTGCCGAACCCGAGTAATGCCAGTTTGGTGTCAGGCATGGTCTCTCCATTGGGTTGAGGAGTCATTTAGTAGGCGAGATTATACCAACGGCCACGGGTGTGTCTGGCCAAGACCAGGCTGCGGAAAACGTCGTTCTGCGAGCAGTCGGTCAGCGCCCAGAGCTAGAGCTTCAACCTCGATCGTAGATAGTAACCCGGCATGAGCTGGCTGAAGGTAAAAGACGCGCTTGCCCGGTGAACCGAAAGCGCCAGTTGTAATTCGATTGACAGGTTTGAGATTGTACTCGGTCGAGGGCATGATAGGCTCTGGGCGAAAACAGATGCAAGCACAAAATGAGGTAGATAATCGTCATCGTGCCCCTCTCACGTCTTTCCGGCGCTGCGTCGGGTGTGGTGACGTTTAATGGTGTCGATCTCCCCCTCGGGCAGGTTAGGCAACTCATCAGTTTCGGTGATGCCCAGGGCTTCACGCTGGGCTCGACGCCAAAGGGCGAGTCGCTCCTGGACCTGAGCCTCATATCCCTGGCCGGAAGGTTGGTAGAAGATTGTACCGAGCAGCTCGACAGGCAGGTACTGTTGGCCTATGTGGTGGTCTGGATGCCCGTGGGGATACTGGTATCCCTTCCCATGGCCCAGAGCAGCAGCGTCGCGATGACTATCCTGTAAATGTTGTGGGACATCAACTACGCCACGTTCTTCGAGAAGCTTATAGGCCTTGAAATACGCGCCGGCAGAGTTGGATTTAGGGGCAGTGGCCAGATATAGTGTAGCTTCGACAATCGGGTAAACGCCCTCCGGCAACCCGACGAACTCAAAGGACTGCGCGGCGGCGGCGGCCACAACAAGACCCATCGGATCAGCAAGTCCGATGTCCTCCGAGGCCAAGATCAGCAGCCGACGCAGGATGAAGCGCGGGTCCTCGCCGGCGTAGAGCATCTTGGCCAGCCAGTAGAGCGCCGCGTCGGGGTCGGAGCCGCGCACGGACTTGATGAAGGCTGAGATAGTGTCGTAGTGTGCATCCCCATTCTTATCGTAGAGCACCGCCCGGCGCTGGATCGACTCCTGGGCCACCTCGAGGGTGATGTGAATCTTGCCCATATTTCCAGCGGGTGTGCTCTCAACCGCCAATTCGAGGGCGTTTAGTGCGTTGCGAGCATCACCGCCAGCGACCCTGACCAGGTGGGTGAGGGCATGGTCATCGATCTGTATCGGTCGAGCGCCATAACCACGGGTATCGTCATCCAAGGCGTTTTCGATTACCCGCTGTACTTCGTCATCTTCCAATGGTCGAAGTTGAAAGATGCGTGAGCGGGAGACGAGGGCGCCGATGACCTCAAAGTAAGGGTTCTCCGTGGTTGCGCCGATGAGTGTAATGACGCCGGTCTCGACGTGGGGCAGCAAGGCGTCTTGCTGTGCCTTGTTCCACCGATGGACTTCGTCGACGAAGAGGATGGTCCTTTTGTTGTATAGCTTGCGTAATTCTTGAGCTTCAGCGATCACCCGACGCAGCTCCGGCTTACCGGCAAGTACGGCCGAAATGGTCTCGAAGTGTGATTGGGTGGTGTTGGCGATGATCATCGCCAGGGTGGTTTTACCCGTCCCTGGGGGTCCCCAGAAGATGATTGAAGAAAACAGCTTATCCGATTCGATCGCCCGTCGCAACAACCTGCCTTCGCCGACGATTTCTTCCTGGCCGACAAATTCCTCCAGCGTTCGTGGTCGCATACGTGCAGCGAGGGGGGCCTCACGCGCTAGGCGCTGGTTTAGGGCGTGGTCAAATAGGTCCATAGATATTGCAATTGTACGACGAAATTGTGGATATTCATCCCGCTTTTGGTCCTCTATACATTCGTCTTTGGATTGGCTTTTTCATGGGGACATTTACAAGCGATCCCATCCCCCGCTTTTTCGGGCCAACAGTTGTTGGACGATAGGCAGCGCGATTTTTCCTGCAAGCCGAGACGCAACCGGTTCGGTAGGTCTGGTTCGGAGATCAGGGGTCGACAAAGTGAGATAAAGTCGGCTTGCCCATCATTCAGCACTTGCTCCATAACCGTTCGCGATCGGAAACCTCCGACTAAGATGATCGGGAGTTGAGCGACTGGGCGAGCCTGTTGTGCCAGGGCGAGAAAGTAGGCTTCGTCCGATTCGTTGCGGATGCCTTTTCGGACGTTCAGATTCGTGGTTCCACCAATGCCTCCGCTTATTTCCACTCCATTGAAGCCCATATCTTCCAGCGATGCGATTACCTGGGCTCCGTCATCGGGGGTCAAGCCGCCTTCGACACCATCCATCATGCCGAGCTTGATCAGCACTGGGTAGTCGGGCCCGACCTGCTCTCTTACAGCTCGGCAAACTTCCCTCAGGAAGCGCATTCTGTTCTTTATATCTCCACCCCACTTATCGGTTCGGTGGTTAACCAACGGGGAAAGGAATTCGCTTATCAAATACCCGTGAGCAGCGTGGATCTGAACTCCGTCGAAGCCAGCTTCCTGGGCTCTTCGCGCCGCGTGGCCGTAAGCTTGAATCAAGTTAGTGATCTCATCCGGGGTTATCTCCCTGGCGGGTCGTTCAAGGAAATCGGCATCCATCGCTGATGGAGCAATAATTTCCGGAACGGTCTCTTTGCTGCATTGCATCCCACCGTGGTTAATTTGGACAGCAACCAATCCATTCTCTTGATGGACTGCATCGACGAGCTTGGCCAGGTTGGGAACCAGGTCATCAGCATAAATCCCACTCATCTCGGTGTGAGCCTTCCCAGATGGATGCACGTACATGTGACCGGTGATGATCAAGCCTACACCACCACGAGCCAGGTCTTGATAAAGTCTTAAGAGCTTGGGTAATGGGCGTCCCTCAGCGTCGGACATCCTTTCGGCTGTCGCAGAACGGACGATGCGGTTGGGTATGTGTAGCGAACCGATTTTGCCGGGGGTGAATAGTATGCTCATATTTTCTTGACCTCGTGGGAAGATGAATAAATCAACGCCGCGAAAAAGCCTTTTAGTGCTTGATGGTCAATATCTCGCTTTATCTGGTTTATAGAAGTATAGCCTACTTGCATTTCAACTTGTATACTGTCAATAATCGCCATACCATAATCATACACGATTGAAGGATTGAATATTCGAGGAGTTACATCGTGAAAAAATGGAATGGGTGGGGACCCGAGGATGCACCTCCAACCCCGTTAGCTTATGAGGTTATCCAGATTTTAAACACAATTTTTGGAGAATTACATCCTTCTCCTGACGCAACATTGAGGCAGGCGCTTGCTCGCGTCCCCTCTCCTAAATTAGATAATCGCCATTTAGTGACCACCGACCCTGAAGATCGTTTACGACACGCTCGCGGCCAGAGTTTACCAGATTGGGTTGCCCTGCGTTCAGGGCGCATCAATGCTTTCCCGGATGGTGTTGCCTATCCTTCATCAGATGAAGAAGTTAAATCTCTACTGTCATACGCCTCCAAGGTTGGTGCTCGCCTCATCCCATATGGGGGTGGAACTAGCGTTTTAGGACAAATAAATGTCATCCCCGGCGATCAACCCGTTTTTACCGTCGATCTTCGCTGTATCAACCAGCTTTTGGATTTTGATGAAACCAGCTTGCTGGCAAGCTATGGGGCTGGTATCACTGGTCCACAAATTGAGGCTTCGCTCAATGTCCGTGGTTACACGATGGGACATTTCCCGCAATCATTCGAGTATTCCACTCTCGGTGGATGGATCGCCACTCGCTCTGTTGGTACTCAATGCTACCGGTACGGGCGCATTGAAGATTTGTTTGTTGGGGGACATATCGAAACACCCATAGGCCAACTCGATATACCGATCTTTCCGGCTAGTTCAGCCGGACCTGACCTGGGTGAACTCATCTTGGGATCAGAAGGCCGGCTGGGGATCATAACCCGGGCGACGGTGCGGGTATCTCCCCTGCCACAGAGAGAAAGCTTCCACGCCGTGTTTTTCCCTACCATCGAACATGGATTTGCTGCAATGCGTGAGATCATTCAAGCCCGGGTTCCAGTTTCTATGGTGCGCTTATCTGATAGTCAGGAAACGGAAAACAGCTTGGTTTTTACTGGACGGAAGTTATTAATTTCCGCGGCCCACAAAGGGATATTCGGAATTGGATCCGAACGCTGTCTGATGATATTTGGCGTCACTGGAGATTCTAAATCAACTCGTCTTGCCTACCGCCAGGCAAGTGCCATTTCACGGGCTCATGCAGGTTTTGTCGTCAGACACTTCATTGGCAACGAGTGGCATAAATCCCGCTTTAAATCCCCATACCTCCGCAACACCCTGTGGGATGTTGGCCTTGCTCTCGACACTCTGGAAACCGCATTGCCTTTTTCAAAAGCCATGGCTGCATTTGAAGGTATTAAGGATGCAATCCGAAGTGCTGGGAGAGATATTGGTGAAGTTATCCTTGTTTTCGGACACTTTTCGCATGTGTACATGGATGGAACCAATCTCTATATCACCTATATGTACCGGCGGTCGCAGGATCCCGATGAAACGTTGGAAAATTGGAAAAAGATGAAGTCTGCTGCCAGTGAAGTTATCCTAAAGCGCGGGGGCACGATCAGCCATCAACATGGTGTTGGCACGGATCACCTTCAATATCTCCCCGCTGAAAAGGGATCCGTTGGCATGCAAGTGTTGTCATCTGTGTTGAAAACCTTTGACCCACAAGGGTTGCTCAATCCAGGAAAACTCATTGATAACTAATGCTACATGGAGACCTTTCCATTTTCAGGCTTGAGGCGTTACCGGGTCTGGAAAATGAGAGTGGTTCCTATGTTAGAATCCTTTAACAACGTTGATGACTACCGAATTAAAAAAAACCGCTACAATCACTTTAGCTTCCGCCTCGCCCCGGCGGCGTAGTTTGCTGGAGATCACCGGATGGGAGGCGAATGTGTGTCCGGTTGAAATTGATGAGCGGCCATATCAAGACGAGTCGGCTGAGGCGCTGGTGGAGAGGTTAGCGTTGACCAAGGTAAGGGTTGCGGCTGCAAACTATAACCCGTCCGGTGTGGTCCTGGCCGCCGATACGGTCGTCGCCGACGGAGAACGTCTATTGGGAAAACCTGCCGATAAGGCCGAGGCGAAACGCATGTTGTCTAACTTGAAAGGGAGGAGTCATCGGGTCTTCACCACTCTGGCCCTTATCGATCAGCGAACCGGCCGGGAGGTGGTCGAGACCTGTGAGACTTTGGTTCCAATGCGCGATTACGAGATGAGTGAAGTTGAAACCTATATTGCCTCTGGCGCTCCGCTGGATAAGGCGGGCGGTTATGGGATCCAGGATGATGCCTTCTGTCCGGTGGCTGTGGGTCAATTGCACGGCTGCTATACCAATGTGATGGGGTTGCCGCTATGCCATCTGGTGCGGGCTATGCGCCGCCTGGGAGGATCACCACCAGTAAATGTCCCGCAAGCCTGCCAGGCACACATCGGCTATACCTGCACCGTTTACAACGACATTCTAAGGGAGCAAGCGTGAGACGACCCGCGATTATGATTTTTCTCAGCTTTGTGGTGGGTGCTTGTTCGTTCTTTGGCTCTGTTTCACCCACTCTGGAGATGACCCCTACACTGCCTGACCCGGTGTTGACGACCATCCCGGCGCCCAATCCGGATGATACAGCCCGACTTTTCCTAAACGCTTGGAAGGCTGGGGATTACCCTGCCATGTATGCCTTGCTTAGCCCACTGACCCAGGATGGAATGAGCCAGGAGATGTTCACTGCCCGTTATGATGAAATTAGGCGCTCTATCGCGCTGAACGACATCGACTACCAGATTATCTCATCACTGGTGATCAGCCCTCAGGAAGCCGAAGTCCGCTTCCGAGCAACTCTGCACAGCGCAGTGATTGGTGATATCACCGGTGAAAATCGGATGGACCTCAAGCGGGAGGAAGCCGGTTGGACGGTAGCGTGGACGGATGCCACGATCCTGCCTGATTTGGCCGACGGTAACGGCTTACGTCTTTATCAATATGCGCCGACGCGAGCGAACATCTATGACCGTAACGGCTTGGCGTTGGCAGTTCAAACCAACGCTGTGGCGCTGGCTATTGTTCCCAACCGGATTGGCGAAGAAGGTGCAGAGGAAGTCATGCTCAACACGCTGCGCAGGTCGCTCGATGTAGCCTCGAATGACGACATCCGTTTCTTGTATGAGCCTTTCCGTGAGACGGACTTCTACATCCCCCTGGGCGAGGTGGCGTACGAGGACTTCCGGCTCGTCGAAGATGTACTCAGCTCCGTCGGTGGGGTACAGTGGCAGATGTATTCCACTCGTTATTATCCAGGGGGGGGCCTTACCCCGTATAGTGGGGGTTATGCGCCTCACGCTGTTGGCTATGTAAGCCAGATCCGCCAGGAATTTTTTGAGGATTACCTGGAACGTGGTTACATGGGCGATGAATATGTCGGTCAAATCGGACTCGAATTTGCCTATGAAACTGAGCTCCGGGGGAGACCAGGGGGTACACTCTACCTTACCGATTCCAATGGGCAGGATATCAGGCAATTGACTACCAAGGACTCAGAGCCGCCCTATGCCATCTACACCACACTCGACCGGGAGCTTCAGCACCATGTTCAGCAATCGATCGAGAATTTCGCCGGGGCGGTTGTTGTCCTCGAGCGCGATACCGGCGCCATTCTAGCGATGGCTTCCTCGCCTGGATTCGATCCCAACTTATTCGATACCGACAACCCCAATTTTAGCTACGGTCTGAGTGAATTGTCTGAGAATCCCAACCAGGCGTTGCTCAATCGAGCCACGCTCGGTCTCTATCCTGCGGGTTCGATCTTCAAAGTCATCACCATGGCGGCGGCGCTCGAATCGGGTCACTACGAGCCGGACACCATCTACAACTGTGGTTTGGAGTTCCGGGAGCTGCCTGGCTGGGTAGGGTACGACTGGCGATATGAGAAGGAGAAGCCCGCCGCGGGTGAGATCACCTTGATCCAAGGCTTGGAGAAATCGTGTAATCCCTATTTTTGGCATATAGGTCTTGACCTGTACAACGAGGGTCTAACGACAGCACTACCGGATATGGCTAAGGCGTTTGGACTGGGCCAGTTGACGGGGATCGAGATCGACGAGGACCCCGGTCTGGTCCCAGATGCAGAGTGGAAATTGGATCAAATCGGTGAGGAATGGGCAGCGAGGGATGCAGTGCAATTAGCAATCGGACAGAGCTACCTGCAGGTAACGCCGCTACAGGTGGCGCGCTTCGTCGCCGCGGTAGGTAACGGCGGTACGCTCTACCGTCCTCAGATTGTTCGTAGGGTCCAAAACGCAGAGGGCGAAGTGCTGCATGAGTTTCAGCCAGAGATTCAGGGCCAGCTCCCGGTGAGTTCTGATAATCTTGAAGCCATCCATCAAGCTATGGTGAATGTGGTCCGTGATCTCAATGCGACGGCCTATCGTCGCTTCTTGGGTCTCAACATCAATCTCGCTGGTAAAACCGGGACCGCATCCACCGGTGACTTCCGCGATCCGCATGCCTGGTTTGTGGGCTATACCTTCGAGGAGCGCGACGACAAGCCGGACATTGTCGTTGTCGTACTGGTGGAGTACCAAGGTGAAGGCTCAGAGTGGGCAGCGCCGGTTTTCCGCCGCATTATTGAAGCTTATTTTAAGGGTCGTCCCCAGTCCCTCTACCCGTGGGAGTCCCGCATTCGTGTCCCTAAAACGCCGACCCCCACACCGGGGCCAGAAGAGCCTGAGGCAGAAGGTACGCCTTCCCCATAGGAAATGACTGACACCGAGCTATATCCGGGCATGATCGTCAGAGCTCAATCCGGTTTCTTTGGCGTGGAGACAGGTGAGGGCTTGGTGGTGGCTCAGCTACGTGGCCGACACACCCGTGGTCGGCGAGAGACGGATGCGGCTGCCGTAGGCGACCGGGTGAAGGTCCGACTGCTTGCAGATGGCACCGGAGTGATCGAGGAGATTGAGGAGCGCATACGGGTGCTCTCGCGGCGGGCGCCGGGCGGACGTGAAGTTGAACAGGTGATCGTGGCCAACCCAGACCAAGCGGTTTTTGTCTTTGCCTGCGCCGATCCAGCACCCAACTTTCGCATGCTGGATCGTCTGCTGGTGGTTGCCGAGCGAGAGGGTATCCCGGCTTTGATCTGCGCCAATAAGATCGACTTAGTGGTGCTTCGCAGCGCAAAGAGAGAGTTCGGTGAGTATGATCGGTTGGGATACCGGGTGATCTATACTTCAGCGTTGAAGGGCAAGGGTGTGCGCGCCCTGCGTAAGGCGCTGAGGGGCAAGCTGTCGGTACTCGCTGGCCCCTCTGGCGCCGGCAAGTCCAGCCTGCTGAACGCCGTCCAGCCCGGGCTGGGGTTGCGGACCAAGGAAGTGAGTCGGGTGACAGGGAAGGGACAGCATGTCACAGTGGTGCCCGAACTATTACCGCTGGATGTCGGCGGTTACGTCGCTGACACGCCGGGTTTGAAGGCTTTTGCCTTATGGGATATCGAGCCCGATGAATTGGACGCCTATTTTCCTGAGATATGTGGACTGGTGTCGGGATGCGAATTCAGCGATTGTACTCATCTACATGAGCCGGGTTGTGCCGTGATTGCCGCAGTTGAAAGGGGGCAGATCAGCCCGGAACGATACGACTCATACCACCGGATGCGACTGGGCGAAGCCGATTGACCTGTAGCTTCAATCGCGTAGGGGCTGTCCCAAAAGAGGCAGCCCAGAGATAGATTGCTTTAGTAATGATAAACTACTCACCCTCCCGCAGGTTAAGATGTTATTTTGACTTAGAATCGCGTCTCGACCGGATATTCAAACCAATAAATGCTCTCAGTCGTAACCTGCGGGAGGGTAGGCTGAGTAGTCACTGATAAAGAGTGATTAATGAATAGGTGGTAAAAGAAGAGAAACATCGAATTAATCCGCTAACTTGTATTCATGCTAGAGAGCTACGACGTGGTCAGACACCGATCGAAGAGAGACTCTGGCGAGAACTTTGATCGCGCCAACTTGCGGGAATGAAATTCCGGCGCCAACCTCCAATTGGCAACTTTACTGTGGATTTCTATTGTGCTGATAAGAGGCTACTCCAACCCTCACCACTACCCCCTCTCCCTGAAAGGGAGAGGGGTGATGCAGTTCCCTCTCCCCAGTGGGGAGAGGGATAGGGTGAGGGGGCAATCTTTTGCTAAGCTACTCTGACCCTCACCCTAAAGGCTGCCAAAACCTTCTTTTTAGACAGCCACCCCATATATTCCCCGCCAGGTTCGGCATATCGTACCCCTACGCGCAAGGATGTGGTAAATAGAAAAGGCGCCGGTGAGTGCGCCCTTGTTTATGATGAGGCGTTCTCTCACGGTTGTCATAGTGGCCGCAGGATTCGGTCCGCCCGCAAGCGTTTGAACCAGAGCGAGGCGCCGCGAGGCATCGACTCGATTGCGGCTTCCTGCCAGGCTCGCACGCCTAACCCCTGAACGGTTTGCGGGCGGTAGCCGACATCGCGCCAAGCGAGGCTATGTTGGGCTAGGTAGGGCGGAAGGAAGAGCAACGAGGCCTCGCTCTGTAACTCAATAGAGGCGGTCTCTACGGCATCCATCAAGGCAGGAATCGCCTGGTCAAGGGGCAAATCTTGTTCGAAATAGAGTTCATCGATTCGGGTGACCAGGTTTTCGACCTGCAATCCGGCTGTTCCAGCTAAATGCCCGTCACGCTCGATCAGCAAATAAGCCTTCTCACCGAAGACAGCCATCACATCCTGGCGGGTCATCCGCCGTTTACCGCGTGTAATGCGGGTGATGAATATGCCGATTTGCTCGGCGTCCCGGGGGTTGCCGCGACGCACGCTGAGTTGGCCAGGAAGTACGGCGGCTGGTGCGGGTAGGAGGGGCTCCTCGGGCTTGGGCAACTTGGCCCAGGCATCTTGTACTTGCTCCCAGGTGTTCTCGAATGATCCGTCGTTGTGTATGATGACTTTAGCAGATCGAAGCTTGAGCGCCTGAGGAGGCTGGGACATGATGCGCTGTCGAGCGGCAGCTTTCGGCATATTGCGTTTATGCATCAGTCGAGAGATTTGTAGCTCGTTAGGAGCGTCGACGACCCAGATAGTGTCGCAGCCGGCAGCGAGATCGGATTCGAGTAGTTTAATAGCTTCTACCGCGACCAGGCTTTGAGATGCCCGTCGAATGAGCAGATCTATGGCGTGGGTTACTAGTGGGTAAATGATGGTTTCTAGACGCTCCAATGCTTTGGGATCGGAGAACACAATCTTCGCCAAACGAGTGCGGTCAACCTGCCCCTGGTCATCAAGGATCCACTCTCCGAAGGTTTTGACCACCAGGGTGTAACCAGGCGCGCCCTTAGCCATTGCCCGATGCGCTAGGGCATCTGCGTCAATACCATATGCTCCCAGGTGCTCCAACATCTTGCGCACCACGCTTTTCCCGGTGGCGATGTTGCCCGTCAACCCGATGACATATTTCCCTGGCCAGCGACTCAAAGGTTCGTCTCCTTGTCCGATAATGCGATTTTGATTTTAACCCTGCGCCTGTATGATGTCAAAAGTGACCTCAGCGTCGTGGCTGAACGTGGTACACATGTTCGCCGACGGCTAGGAATAGATCGTTTGGAGGTCCAAGGGTTAATGCGCTAATTTCCCCCTCAAACGGTTGTATGGCCATGTATTGACCCTGGTAAACTAGGCGCATGCTGTAGTGGAAGACGCGATTGCTGAACGTATCTAAGAAGAAGAGGGATGGTTCGGGGGGCGCAGAATATGCCATCTCCACCGGAACAGCGCTCGGGATGTGGGTTGTCGCCTCATATCCAGGACGGTCGTCTTGAAAGCGAAGGTCATCGTCACACTCCACCCGGATACGACGGCTGTCCCCTGAGGCGGGTTCATACTTGCGGCGACAGTGATCGAGCCGACCATCGGCATACAGGATGAACAACTCATCCTGGGCCATCGCCAGGTCGATGGCGCCACTCAACTTGCGCACCTCTTCGACAAAGAACAAGCTGGGGTTGCCGCTGAATAAGCCGCCGGTGGCGTCGTAGATATAGACGGCATTGGTCTCTGTATCCATCACATATAGATTTTCGTCGAAGACATCGATGGCTTGGATGCGCCCCCACCCGATGTCAGGTGGAGTGAGCTGAGCTTGGGCTGGTTGGCGATCGGGGGCGCAGTATAATAGGGTGCCGTCTTGGTCGACGGCAACCATTCCCTCCACTCCGAGGGCTCCAGGCTGTGCTTGGATTACGATGTCCACCGGTATACCCATATCGGGAAAGCTATCCGGTCCGCTCAGGCATTCAAACGTCTTATCAATTTCATATCCCCGCTCCGGGGTGCCCCACGCGTGCCTCACGATCTGGTGAGCTGCATCCAGAACGTAGAGGTCTGTCGCTGAAGCGGCCAGCGCGGTAATGTGTGCTTCCGGTCCGAATCCGCCGCTGACCACGGAGCGGAAATCGAGGCGGATGATCAAATCGAGAGCGTCAAGGGCATCCTGAGCTAGCTGGCGCAGATCATCAGCCTCTTGGTTGTGACCATATGTTCCAGCCAGGTCGAGTAAGCGGAGAGCTGTGTCCCAGTCACTTCGGGCCTCCTCCGGAATTGATTTCGTCTGGGCTACTTGTACCGCGGCGGAAGCTTGATCCAGGTATGCCTGGAATTGCTCACGTTTTCCCCGACCGAAGTAGACAACCGCGGCGATGGTGACCACCACCAGAGGTACAGCCACAGCGGTGGTAGCCAATAGTCCCGGGGTAGAGGTCCTGACTAATGAGGGTTCAGCCAATCCGGGCGCCATGCGCGTGATCATGCGTGATACGGCGTGGGTGGCTGAGGCGAACCATGTTCTGATTGTGTGCTTGACGGTGATCAACAACTCGCTAGTGGAGGTAAGTGCACGCTGGGCGACATCGCCAGACGGTCTGCGCCGTGCCCGGCTGGCGATCTGCGCGGTGCGGCGGGTTTCGGTCGGTGATGGACGACGTACAGCAGGCGTCTCCAACGGCGTCGTTGTTTCACCGTAGGGTACTAGGCGCACCAGCAATCCGGTTAAATCATGGCTGCTAGCAGCTCCTAAGCGGTCCACCGCCTGTACCGGATCGAGAGTAGAAAGCCCTGAGAGGGTCGCGTCTGACCAGACAGGTGGTGGGGAGGTGGTCAGGATCAGTAAATCGCCTGGTTTTACTTCGAGATGATGGTAACGAACGTGGGGAGTAAGAGAGAGACCTAGAGGGCGGTTGGCAGACTCTTCGGAAGTCAGGCGTGTAACTTGACCGGGTCGTACGACGATGGCCTGTCCGATGCCGCATTGCGCCAGATATAGATTGCCTTC
>Ga0209986_10000815_pt1 | contig 30647 bp, 27 predicted proteins | sample BlataG_FD_183168 | JGI IMG/M metagenome (GOLD analysis project Ga0209986, IMG submission 183168) | Deep subsurface microbial communities from Black Sea to uncover new lineages of life (NeLLi) - Black_00105 metaG (SPAdes) (version 2) | ecosystem: Environmental > Aquatic > Marine > Oceanic >...
CCTCAGAGGCGATAGCCATACAATTGAAGGTTGGATCAGTTGAGGGGGGGTAGCATGTGGACTGGCTGTCGGAGTTCTTCAAGACCCCGCTGCTGTACATACGGCAGTAGAATTTTGTCTCTTCTTCCTTGTAAACCACATAATCAGTGGTTTTAACATCCCTTTTTAACACTAGAATAGATGCATCCCTTGGTGATACAACAAAGGGCCTGGCACTGCTTCATACATGAATCACCACCGCTGCAACCCTCGCCCCCGCCACCAGATGGTATGCCAATGATTTCAGCACCCCCCTTTCCACCAAGGAGAATATCGTTTACAGTTTTGAGGCCAATAGTACTTTGCTGGCATTTAGACAAATCTGAATAAGTTCCATCAATCTTCTTTTCAGATTTTGTCCAAGACTGGATGCACTTGGCTCCAAATCCAGCCTTGGCAGGAGAGATGAGGAGGAGAGCGAGCATGAAGAGAGTACCCATGGCAGAGAAGATGATTCTGCCGTTGTTGAAAGTTGTCACTGCGGTGGAATGGTTTTGAGGCAGGGTAAGTAAAAGAGGTTCACAAATGCTATTACTTGCGGTGTACATAAGTCCACTGCCTACTAAAAGGAAATCCTTTATTTGAGCACTTACATTGCATAATGACCGTGTTGTTGTGGTATATCTTTGAGAGTGTGACCGGTAAGATAAGTTCAGAACTAACATTGAACCATTGCAAACCACTACTATAAGTAATAAAGGCATCCGAATTGGGTTTACGAGATCTCAACTAATCAACTGCAAATGCCAGCTGTGAAAGGCGGGAGTTCAAGGTGGGCACAAACTGCAAGAGGAGCCCCTTGAGGACTCCATTGAACGACTTCCCCTCTTTTTTGTATGCCTTTTTCGTTGAATAAATGTTAATATCCACTTTGTTAAACTTGATAGCACTTGTAAAAAAATAAGTAGTGCGGATATTGATGAAAAATGGAAAAATGCAGAAATAAGCAATTATTGCCTTCCCTCCAAGAAAAGCCTGTAAATTTATAATAATAAATAGTGATGGGCTAAAGGCAACTCCAAGGCCACACTCAGCAGGAGTTGTCAATGGTGGAGGTTGCCTTCTTGACGATACCCTTCAACCCACTGCATTGCATCTTGCCAGTGGTGTTCTTTTTGAGAGACTTCTTGAGGGCCTTGAAAGGTTTGAAGGCCTTTGCAATACTTTTCCTAATGGCAGAGCTGCTGGGTATGGAGACTGGGGACACCTTAGTCTGGAGCAACTTCCTTTTAGCAGAGCAGGTGTTATCATTTTGAATACTGACAAAATAGCTGTATGTATTGGCATCCCATCCCATCCCCTCAGAGGCGATAGCCACACAATTGAAGGTTGGATCAGTTGAGGGGGGGTAACAAGTGGAACGGCTGTCGGAGTTCTTCAAGACCCCGCTGCTGTACATACGGCAGTAGAATTTTTTCTCTTCTTCCTTGTAAACCACATAATCAGTGGTTTTAACATCCCTTTTGATAAGAGCATAGATGCATCCCTTGGTGATACAACAAAGGGCCTGGCACTGCTTCATACATTTATCACCATTGTCACAACCACCTCCACCGCTACCAGATGGTATGCCTACGATTTCGGCACTGCCAGTTCCTCCAAGAAGAATATCGTTTGCGTCCTGAAAGCCAATAGTACTTTGCTGGCATTTAGACAAATCTGAGAAGGTTCCGTCGTCAATCTTCTTTTCAGACTTTGTCCAGTCTTGGATGCACTTGGCTCCAAATCCAGCCTTGGCAGGAGAGATGAGGAGGAGAGCGAGCATGAAGAGAGTACCCATGGCAAAGAAGAGGACTCTGCCGTTGGAAGTTGTCACTGTGGAATGGGTGGATGGATTTGAGACAGGGAGTAAGAAATGTTCACGTAGCTGTTACCGCAGTGCACAGCGCACCACTGCCGCTACAGAGGGAGCTTTTCCTTCTCTCTTTTTTGAGCACTTACAACACTGCATAATGACCGTGCTGTTGCAATAAAAATCTGAGAGTGTGACCGATAATATAGGTTTGGAACTGTATTGAATCCATGCAGACCTACTACCTAAGAAATAAAGGCATCCGAACTGGGTTTACGAGAGCATTGGTTTACTAGAGCGTCCCATCAACTGAACTTGAAGCAGGTAAACCTCCCCAGTTGTCGAAGCAGCCCCTTGAGGACTCCATGTCGCTTCCTTGGGCCATGGAACACTTCTGATTTTAAACTCCGGCATGCACATGCATCATACGCATACGTGAATCTATAAAGTCTGATAGAACAAACTGTTTGCTTTCCTCCTTTGGAGGTGATCACATCTCTATATTTTTGACTAAACACTTGAACCTCATTAATTCACGCACTCTGTCGTCCCCAAAAGCAATATCTGCAGTCTTATAGTCAACAAGCATCATATTCTTCATCAATTTCCAAGATATCTACTCCACATTTACTAGCCACCGACAGGGACACAATTTCAATGGTAAAGAGGAAGAAAACCAAACCCAACTCCCAAACTGTGGTAGAGGTCTCTGCACCATTAGATGCGCATGCCTACCCTACTGTACAACTAGACAATAATGGATCAATCATACCTTTCAAAGATGCCTTCTTTACCTGGCTCATCTCCCCAATGTCTACGTCCAACTTTTACTCCTCCATCTTTGAAAAACGCCCAATGCTCATCACCCACAACACACAAACCTGTAGGAGATATAAATCCCTCTTTGACATCAAAATGCTCAAGCAACTGATCCCTCAATTAGAGTACACCTACGGTTTGGACGTTGTCAAGTACATTGGCAATAAACAACAACGGATTAATTGGAACCACAATAACGACAGGGCATGGGACGCTCAGCCATCTACACCAGGTGAGCTAGTAGACCAACACAAGGTGTGGAAAAGATTTACTGATCTAGGCTGGTCCTTGAGGGTACTGCATCCACAAAGGTACTGCCCTGAACTACAAACCTTGATAGCTGGTCTTGAGAGTCACTTTGGGTGCAACACTGGGTGCAACGCCTACCTCACACCAGCAGATACCCAGGGTTTTGCACCTCATTTTGATGACATCGATGCCATTATTCTCCAAGTCAGTGGCAAGAAGAGATGGAGACTCTACGCTCCTACTTCTCCACATCACATTCTCCCTCGGCATTCTTCCAAAGATTTCAAACAAGACGAGCTGGGAGAGTGTATATTCGATAAAGTATTAATGCCAGGGGATTTGCTATACATGCCCAGGGGAGCAGTACACCAGGCAGAGACCCCAGAGGATTGCAAAGCCGGCCACTCATTGCATTTGACATTGTCATTCAATCAAGGAGAGAATAGAATGTGGGGTGATTTTCTGGAAAAAGTGCTAGCTAATGCGGCAGCTCTTGCTACTAGAGATGTCAGTGATCTGAGACGAGCTCTCCCCAGGACCTTGCCTGATTCTGTCTCTCTCCATAATAATAACAATATTCACAAAGGGGATGGCGCAGGTGAAGGTAAAGATGTATTACCACCATCGTCATTACTGAAGGATAAAACCAATGAAGAAGAAGATGATGATAATGATGATGATGATGTTGGTGTGGAAGAGGAGTTCAAGGTTAAATTAAAGCATGGTATAAAGTTGATACTGGAACATGGACTAGAAAGAGCAGTGAATTGTGCAGTTGATGAGCATTTGGCAGCTTTTGCAATCAATCGACTTGCTCCACCATGGTTACAAAGACATCCACCATCATCATCACCATATGCATCATCAATCTCCGCTTCTACCCGTCTTGACTGCAATACTCTACTGAAAGCTATTGATCCTGGTTTGTGTAGAGTGGTACTTGACAATGGAGATCAACCTGGAGCCAGCGGTAGTTCCATTGGTGATAATGATGTGTATACATTGGTCTATCATTGCTTGAATAATGATATTTCACAGCATGCCAAGAGATCTAATGATAAAGGTGAAGATGGTAATGGTGAGATTAGTGATGGTGGTGGTGCGGAGCCAATAGAGTGGAAGGGGAATTGGTTGAAGGAGGTACAGTTGTTGTTGAGTGGAAAGGTGGTGAGTGTGATAGATAATGTTGTTAGGAAGAAGGGGAATGGGAGTGGTAATGATGCTATAGAGGAGTTGGTGTCAATTGCAGAGGATCTGGTTGAGGCTGGGTTACTTGTGAGGATGGTTTCTGGGAAAGCAGCAGGGGAGAAGAGAGGCGAGGATGGAAATGGGAATGGGAGGAAGAAGAAGAGAGGGAAAAGAAAGAGAACTGGGGGGATGAAATTACAAATGCAAGATGGATGGAGAAAGCATTAAGTGTAAATTTGAGAGTGATAAATGTGGTTGAAGAGTCAAGGTAGTGTGTATGCCTAATAGAGAAGGGCAGCAGGGTTGCTCTAGAAATTGGCAAGCCTGAGATTGAGAGAGGCTGAGATAGGGATGATGGCATGCCTCTCCTCTGGAGGTTTAAATTCTCGACCGCAATGAATGATGGACACATGCATATTGGTACATTTGTGAATTGAAGAAAGTAAAGAGAAAGGAGCTTACAGCATCGCAAGTTGTGTGTGGATAATACCTAAAGATAACACCATCAAGTTGGCAATTTTTTCAACTTCTTGGAGGCTTTAAATTTTCATAAACAGGTACTGCCCATTCAAATTAAGAACAAAATAAAGACTCGATGAACACGACTCAATGCGCCATCAATTTGAATCAGAAGAATAGCTTTTGCATGTTCGATAAATTTTCAAACTCATCTTAATCTGCTCTCTCTTCACACAGGATTATCATCATCTGATTTTTATTCTGCGTATAAGACACGCATACACTGCTTGGCAGTAACCATGCAATTGGGTATCACTGCACAGAGGGAGAATGGGCTCGGCCACCAGCTCCGCCTCCGCCTCTCCACCTTTAACCAATCATCACCACTTACCACCTTTCTTAGAAAGCAGAACCACCTCAACACTCCGTTGCCATACACAACGACATGTCAAGCATCAAGAAGTTCTTGGTCTGGAATAGTCCCTGATTTCCCTCTCACAGGAGACACCCAAGCTTCCACCATTTACACAGCACTCGTCGAACTGTACAAATCAGAGGCCAATTTTGATGAGTCACAGGTAGAAGCTGACACATATGCCAGGGAAGCTGGTAAACCAAGCAATAAGAAAGATAGAAAATTAGATAATACAGATAGAAACGCAACCGGTAGTAATAATAGAGTAGCCCCTACCTTTGGAGATGCTGCATCCACTATAGCTGACGGCCAGCCTCCAGAGACACCACATAGATGGCAAGTTGTCTACATGATGGCCCTTGCTTTTGTTCTCTGCAATATGGACAAGGTAAACATGAGTGTAGCTGTCATTCCAATGGCAAAAGAGCTGGGATGGAGCGCCACTGAAAGAGGCTTAGTTAGTGCTTCCTTCTTTTGGGGTTACTCTCTGACCCAAATACCAGCTGGATGGGTGTCCACCAACATAGGAGGAGCTAAAGTACTAATGGCAGGTGTAGCTCTGTGGAGTATAGGCACACTGATTGCGCCCCCTGCAGCAAAATTAGGCCTACTGGCCCTGTGCGCTACACGATTGTTTGTCGGTTTGGGCGAAGGCCTGGCGCCATCGTCTGCTACCAATGTCATGGCGCGGCTGGTGCCGGAACGAGAGAGAGCCAGAGCTGTGACCACTGTGTTTGGTGGGCTAGATGTAGGTAGTGCAGTTGGTTTGTTATTATGTGGTCCGTTGATACATTACTTTGGTTGGCAGAGTGTGTTTTATTTGTTTGCGGTGCTGGGCTTGGTGTGGTGTGCCTTGTGGCCACTGTGTAGACCAGAGGAGCAGGATCCAGACCTACCCAGACGAATGTTCCTCAGGTGGGGGAAGAAGAAGGAGAGTTCTAGTAATAATAGCAGCAGCAGTAGTAGTAGTAGTAGTAGCAGCAGTAGTAGTAGTAGTACAACATCAACAGTAGCACCAGCAGCACCACCACTACAAAAACAAAAAGCAAAACCAGTACCGTGGGCCGTATTCCTCAAATCAGGACCAGTATGGGCAATTATTGTAGCTCACTTCTGTTACAATTGGGGCTACTACACCCTCCTTGCCTGGCTTCCATCCTACTTTGACATGGCACTAGGCCTCAACATAGAAAAATCCTCCCTCCTAACTCTAATCCCGTACATTGCAATGACAATAATGACACCATTTGTAGGGCCCGTGGCTGATGGACTGGTGTCACGGGGATGGAGTGTCACTGCAGTGAGAAAACTCAGTCAAGGCATCTCCTTTGCAGGACCTGCAGCGTGTATGTTGGCCCTGGCTGGCCTTACTCCAACCGTTCAAGGACAGGGCCCTACATTATTGATCGTGGCAATTATGTCGTTTGCCTTTGCATTGGGCGCTTGGGCGAGGGGAGGGCTGTATTGCAATCATCAAGACTTGTCTCCTAAATATGCAGGAGCGCTGTTGGGCTTGAGTAACACGGCAGGAGCTCTTCCTGGAGTGCTGGGTGTGATGACAGCTGGTTATTTGTTGGACAAAACTGGATCTTGGGCATGGGCTTTATTCTTCCCAACTGCAGCATGTCAAATAATTGGTCTTGTTGTGTATACACTATTTGCCAGTAGCAAGAGACAGGGGTGGGAGGATTTGTAATAAAAACTAGGAGAGGGATGGGATGGGATGGGATGAGGGAGTGATCTTTACTGGGGACGGATATTGACAAAATAAAGTAGGGAAGTACCATCCTACTACCCTCTAGCCTGAAATAACATGAAAAAATATATATATATAAATAAACAAAAGACACTTCTTTTCCTGGATTAATATTGCTGCTATTGTTTGAGAAGAAAAGCTAGCTAAACCAATGTGTGTAATGTGTGTATATACACATTTCACTTCTTCTATTGTCAGGTACTAGAACCCCAAACCCTAAAGCATAGCATTCACATGCTGCTTGACTCTCTCTTCCAGATCTGATTTCTTCCCTCCGACCGGCTTCTTCACACTCTTCAGGTAGGCCTTGAGCTGAGGAATGGTGATTGTTGACAGCTTATCTGATTGCACTAGTTGCGGAATGTTGAGAGAGGCTGGGTCAATCTCAACTGTAGCAGGCTTCTTAGGCTTTGCTGCTGCTGCTGCAGTGGTGGTGGTGGTAGTAGGAAGACGGGTGCCAGTTGATGCAAGCTTCGCCTTCTTCTTATTATTAATACTGCTGGTAAGAAGACCTTTCTTAGCTGCAATAATATTACCAGAAGAGAGTGAAAAAGCACCTCTTTTGGAAACAAATGCCGGCGTCTTGATTGATGAACGTGCACCAGAGGTAGGAAGGCCATTGAACGCCACCACTGCCTTTTTGCCAGCTGCAGTACCTCTATCTATATATGCTGCCGCCCCCAGGAGTTGATTTTCTTCTTCCTCTTGTTCTTTCAGTTTGGCTATGAAGCCTTTGAGTTGAGGTCCAGCTGTCACTCTCGGCTTTGTAACTGCAAGCGCATCAGCAGTTGTAGTAGGAGCAGTATTTGCAGTACCATCACCAACCACGTCAGCATTGAGATCGATAGTAGGCCCAAGTAGTGACATAATGGTAGAGCTGAATGGGGAAGGTTGATTGAGGATCTTATCTGCAGACTGAAATCCTGGCGTGAATGGTGATGGCTTAGAAATCAATCTATCTCTTTCTCCTCCTTTTTCTTCTTCTTTTTCATAGTTCCAAACACATATCTTCTCCACTACTTCCTTCACTGCTGATTGTTGTTGTCCGTCATCTACTGCAGAAGTTTCACCACCATCACAGGAACTAGTAGAACTGGTACTTGGTAGGGAACAAATACCAGCTGCAGCTTGAGGAAGTTCTGTCTGGAGACGAGCTAGCAACTGAGCGATACGAGGATTTTTCTTCAGTGAATAACTGCCGGTGACATCTAGACCTGAGGAACTGAGGATACATGAGGCAGGTACTGTGATGGTAGGTGCATCTGGATCATCAGTCAACCTTACTTTGACCAACAACTGAGATGATGGACTATGGATAGAAATGGAAGTGGAGGGATTGAATAATCCAAGAGAGAGAACATTCCATTGCTCGATGAGATCTTTGTGTTGTTGTGTTTTGTCTTGATCTATTCCAGCAATCAATGCAGGGAGGAGGTTGGGCAGGAGAGTGCATCTGGTACCAATGAGAGGAGAGATAATGGTACCTGTGCTGGTATTAGTTGGTGTTGGAGAGTATAATACATTGCTAATGCTGGTAGTACAGGCAAATGGATGTCTAAAAGTAACAATCTCTGGCTTGATGAGCACGATGATGGATGATGACGAGACGGGTTCCACTGCCACGGTGATGGAGGCACACGTAGTGGTAGTAGTGATATTGAAAGTATTATTGATGATGTATGGATTAGAGGATAAAAGTCTAGATTCACTGAGCTTATGCCATCCACATGTTTGTAATCCGGTAGTAACAGCAAGACAGAGAGCGTCAGTGAGCTCAGCACGAGATTGAATGCCGAGGGTGATGCATTGCTTGACTGGGCCGACAGTGATACCGAGCTGAGCTTGATTTGAGAGGAGGAGTTTATAGACCTTGGCTGCAGCCTTTTTTTGAGTGTAGACTGTGATTGTGTGGAGACCAGAGAGCCATGCAGTGATGGGAGTGGTGGTAGGGGAGTGGAGAGCTTGGATGCGACGGAGAGTGGAGTAGCAGTCATGTTGGGAGAGGCTGTTGTTGAGGTTGGTGAGAGGGAGGGTCAATCTGGCGAGTGTGTCGAGATGAGCGCCTTGTAGAACAAAGGCTACGCCTGGCATGATGTATATTAGGTAGATGGGACTTAAGCAAAAGTCAAAGGAAAGTAAGAATAAAGGAAAGCGGTTGGGTTTTCCAAGAAGAAGGTTGCCAGCCTTGCTGCTTTGAATAAGAGAGAGACTGGAGAAGAGAGGGGATAATAGTGATTTTGGTCAAGCTTTTGATTAAAGTACAAGCAGGAGAGCACTATGGCACCGACTTTGAGGTCTGTCTTGGAGCTACCGCCCTGTTTTCGCGGTATTTTTCACGAGTTCTCCTTCTTCAACCCAGTCCAGTCTGCGGCTTTCCCACTGGCCTATCAAACCCCAAATGCAAACCTGGTACTAGCCTCACCAACAGGAAGTGGCAAGACTGGAGTTATGGAGCTTGCAATTCTCAGCTTATTCTCCAGATACGTAAATGTCTCAACTGGCACTGCTCTCATCCCACCAGGCAGGCTCAAAGTGATCTATGTCGCCCCCTCCAGAGCCCTGGTCCAGGAGAGGTACCAAGACTGGTCTCAACGCTTTGGCAAACGCACCACCTTAGGCCTCTCTGTCCAGCAGGTCACTGGAGACACTGCACAAGATCAACTCCACCACATAGAAACTGCTGACATCATCTGTACCACTCCTGAGAAGCTTGATTCCATGTCCAGAAGAAACAGAGACAGAGGAGGCATGGGCTACTTCAACGACATTGCTCTCATCTTGCTGGATGAAGTCCACTTGCTGAATGAAGAAAGGGGAGCTATCCTAGAAGCTGGTGTTGTGGCACGTATCAAAACTATTGCCAGTCTTCCAGAGATGGAAAATCAGCCTCTAGCTTCAGTTCGGTTTGTTGCTGTCTCTGCCACCCTCCCTCTCTCCACAGTCCGGGACATTGCTGCGTGGCTGAATGCACAGTACCTCTCTTTTGGTGATGAAATGAGACCAGTTCCATTGACTACTATTGTCAGAGGGTACCACACAACCATCAAGAGTGACTATATTTTTGAAAAGAGTTTGAATAAGCATCTATGGAACCTTCTTGTTGAGTTTAGCTGTGGAAAGCCTGCTTTGATCTTCTGTACGAGCAGGAAGGGGACTTCAGAAACTGCAGGGTGTGTTGCAAAGGAGGCATCAAGTAGAGTGAGTGATGGACGTCCCAGTGTGCTGTTGAGAGATCCAGCACAGGCAGCTCGGCTGAATGCTGCTGCTGCCAAGCTTGCTGCTGCTTCCTCATCTTCATCCTCGTCGGCATCTTCTCAGCATCTTCAAACGTGTATCAGACTAGGAGTGGCATACCATCACGCAGCAATGGAGCCAGCTGAAAGAACAATAGTAGAAGATTTGTTTAAAGCTCAAGATCTGCTGGTTCTCTGTACTACCTCCACTTTGGCTGTCGGTATTAACCTTCCTGCTCACCTGGTCATCATTAAGAGCACTCGTAGGTACGCTGGCAATAACACTACTAATAACAATAGTACTATTGGTACTGGTACTACTACTACTACTACTACTGGTACTACTACTATTACTAGTACTGTCAATGAGAACACTGCTGCCTCTTCCTCACGTGCCCCCCATGCTACTACTGGAAACGATCGTTACCAGGAGCTAGATAGATCCTCAATATTACAAATGATAGGCAGAGCAGGCAGACCTCAATTTGACACCAGTGGTACCGCAGTCATTATGACCCAAATGAGTACCGTCTCCAAATACGAAGGGATAGTGAATGGATTTGAAGTAGTAGAGTCTCACCTTCTTCCCAGCCTCCCTGAGTTTTTGAATGCAGAGGTGGTACTGAGGACAGTCAGGACTGTAGTTCAGGGTATGATTTGGTTGAAATCGACTTTTTTGTGGCAGAGAATGAGGAGAGAGCCAGGGAGGTATGGGGCACCAGTGGGGATGGGGGAGAGGGAGTTGGAGAAGTGGATGAAGGAGGAGCTGTTGATGAAAAATTTGAATATGCTGAAGGAAAAGGGTTTCATTTCCATTATTGATGATGATGGTGATGGTAATGGTGGTGATGGTAATATTAATGTGGATCAGAGCAAAAATAGCATACCTTCTCCTCGCTTCCCATCCTTCCCCCCCATCACAACCTCACACTCATCATTGATGGAGCCATTAGAGCCAGGAGTAATAGCAGCAGAGCATTACATCAACCTAGAGACAGTAGAGAAGATGATGGCTGTAGCACCCAGCTCCACCATGCCCGTCCTGCTTGATGTCATCGCCAACAGTGCCGAGCTTTCAGGTATCAAGCTCAAACGCTCTGAAAAACGACCGCTCAACACCATCAATAAAGGCGGTACAATCAAGTACCCTTTGATGAATCCCGCTAAACCTAATAAAGTGTTGGATAGAGTGACTGAGACTTGGCACAAGTGCTTTGTTCTTTTGAATGAAGCCTTGAAGGATCATCATCCGCAACAGCAGCAATTAGATTATTCTCTTCGTCAAGATATGGCCGCCTGCATCACTGCTGGTACTCGCATCTCCTGTGCAATGTTCCGTTTCTTCTCCCACTCCAATCGAGTCTCGGAAACTTTCAATTCCCTCCTCCTCACTAAATGCCTCAAGCAACAAATGTGGCCTTCTGGAAGTGTCAGTTCCAGAGAGATTCAAGGACAGGTATCCGGCATCGGCGCAGTCATTGGGACTCGTCTTGCAGAAGCTGGCATCACCAAGCTCTCCCAACTGGCAGCCATGGATCCAAGACGTATAGAAGCAATTACTCAGAAGAAGTATCCATTTGGGAATGAAGTTTTGGAGGTGCTGAAGAGGGAGAAGATGATGCCCGGGGTGGACCTAAAGTGCCGTCCTGTAAGACGTCTGCCTGGAGGTGCCTTGGAGCTGGAGGTGATATTATCTTGTTCTGCTGGGTGTGATGGCGATAGTGGGGGTGGGGGTGGGGGTGGTGATGATAATAAAGCCACACTGGAAAAAGATAAGGGGGGTCCTTCCACCACCGCTACAGCTACTGCTACTATTGCCAACAACAATGAAGGGAAGAAGAGAGCTCCAGTGAGTGGCACCCAATGTCCAGTTAAGCTCCTGGTAGGTACTCTCCACGACAATGCCCTCCTTGCCTGCCGTAGCCTGCGCATTGACAAAGACACCTACCCACCACATGCTCCCCTTGTATTTAGAGTGAGAACTAATAGATCTGCAGGAAGAGTACCAGCTGTCCAGGTGGTGGCATCTTTAGTCCATGAGACGTTGATTGGAGTGGATACTGCTATTAAGACTGTCATTCCTCATGATGCCTGTGTTGATGAAGGAGGAGTGGTGGTGCAGGCGACAAATGGTGGTGTAAAGGAGGATGGTAATAATAATGGTCAGCAGCAGCAGCAGCTTGCCCAAGCTACGCCATTACCAATCACGCCTCCTTCTCTGACTGCCATTCCCCTGCCTCCTTTGCCTGGTACTGCAGACGGTACAGACATTGACAATAAGAGAGTATCACAAGCCATCATCAAAAATAACAACAAGAACATTAGTAATAACAAGCAGCATAATGAGCAGCGGGTTCCTTCTCAAGCTGCTGCTGGAAAGCCAGAGCCTCCAACTCGTGATGGTGGAGCCTTATGGCAGCATCTAAAGAATAATATGAAGAAGATAGAAAAGAAACAACAACAGCAGTTTAAAGTAGCAGTACAACCACCAGCAGTTGTAATGCAAGCTCCCCCCCAGCCTGTCCTCCTAGCTAAAAGAAAAGAGTGGCCAACTGCCTCCCCTCCCAGCCACATGCCTATTACTGCTGTTGCTCCATTACTTGCAGTGGTCAAACCAACTATTGGCGGAGGTACAGCCAACCATAATCACAAGAGAAAGGAGACCATGAATGAGAACCTGGTTGCCGTCAGCGTTAACACCAAGGAAACGAATAATAAACTTCCATTACTACCAACTAGTAGTCCCCCTCAACATGATTTATTTGCAAAATTTGCCTTTGGATCAGCATCACAACCATCAGCAGGAAATGGTACTGAATCAGCAGGGAAGAAGGCAGCATCTCAACCCCAGCCACAGCAGCAGCAGCATGTAGCATCAAAGCGCAAGGCCTTTGGAGGTCTGTAATTTTGTGATCTTTTTAATGTACAGTTCTTACCTTATTAAAAGAATGAAAAGAGAAGAAAGAATAAAATATCTGCATGAAGCAACAATAATCAAAACGTGATGACATTTACACTCTTATCTATAGATCTTTAAGAAAGTTCCCTATTACCTCTACGGCCTCCTCTTCCTTACCTGCCAGATTATGGCTCCCTCCTTGTATAATAACACATTGCGCTTTATCATTACCAGTACCAGTATCATCTTCTTTTCTATACGACATTGCTTGTACAAACCTCGCTCCTAATTTGGTTTTATCAACATCTTCAGGCATGTATTCATCACTGCCACTGATGAGAAACATAACCTTTGCATCACTTTCTCTTAAACCTTGAAACTTATGAATAAAATGGTCATCAGAGAGGTCACTGGAAAAGTAGTCTTCATCACCATTGTGACAAGCAAGTGCGCAGAATCTGTTGGCAGTGACTGCGGCACCGTCAAATTCAGTAGCAACATATAAGACGGCATCTCCCTTCCCTTGTGCCACCATGTTTTCTGCTTTCTCTAGTCGTTCTTGAGTGTTGTGTTGTGACGCTAACCATTCTTTATCACTAGCCGGGCCTTGGAGTACAGCTGCTAGTAATGGTGGCTGTGGTGATGAATAGGGGTGTCCTTTTTCTTGAGATCTCCTACTAGTGAGTTTTTCTGCATAACGCATAATGTCTTGACACCCAGTTGAATGGCCTATTATTGCTATTCCTTCAGCATTATAGTGCTGCTGTAAGTGTCTAGAGAGCATTAAGAGCTCATCTGCATCTGTGTTGAGGTTGCTTAAGCCCCATCCTTTGTGAGATGAAGAGAAAAGGGTGTGGACAACAGACCAGTTGTCGGAAACGAGGCGTTCTGTGAGCGGGTGGACGTAGGGGCTGAAGAGCATGCCATCAGTCAGCCCACCGACGATAATGGCGTGTCGATGTGATTTTGGACCAGTGATAAAGGCAACGTGAGGAGATGAATGTCCATATCTGAAGAGCTTGCCTTCCATAGTTGGAATCTGGAGATGTGATCTGGTTTCAGGAATACAGGGTGTGAGGTCGTAGAGATGTATATAAGCAGTTACTCAAGCCTATGTTTGAATGGATGTTGTGAATTGTGCAACAAGTTCCGTATTTATGGACACCTTATGCAAGAAACATGCACTCAGTTTGTAGTCGTCTTCAAAAATTCAAGTTTTGAAGGGTGTGTTCTGATGTTACTACACAGAAACATGCACTTAAAAATCAATTTAACAATCTGTACTAGACTACGTAGTCACAATGCCTAGGCGTAAAGGCGCAAACCCTCAATCCAGGTTGGGTGCTTTTGAATCCCGGCAGATTGATCAAAACGATGAAGAAGACGAGTTACTTGACGCAGAACCATCTACAATCGATCCATTAGATGACTCGTTCTTCTACAAAGAAGAGGAGGAAGATAAAGCTCGAGCTGCGAAACGTCGCCGTCGCAATCACCCCCCTCTCACCAACACCACCTCCATCCCTCTCCTACCTCTCCCCACACTCCAATATGCATTCGCCTCTTTCAACATCCCACCCAATCTCCAACAACAACTTTCAAACATCCTATCACCAACTATGACAGTCACCATCACCAACAACTTACTCCTTACAATACAACAGAACACCTCCTCCTCCTCATCATCATCATCCTTGACCCTTGACTGTCTCCAGACCCCTCCTCCTCCATCACAAGAGTACACCACTGCTCTCTTCTCTCTCCTCAAGTCCCACCATCTCTCTCTCTGCTTCTACTCTCATGAAAACAACAATAAAAATAACAAGAACACCCATAGAAACAAAGATACAGCCATATCAGTATGGTTATGTCTGGGCCCAGCTGCCATGATAGATACAACTGCATGGCCAGATGACCAAAGACAGAGGAAATGGCAACACCAGCTGTTATTAATGCTCAAGTGGCAAGTAGGCAGTGATGACTGTCCTGGATTAGATCCAGATAAACTTATCATCAAGACTTCTACTACTACTACTACTACTACTACTACTACTGTTGCAGCAGCTGTGCCTATACCTGATGATGTTGTTGTAGAGTCACCGATGACGCACTCACCAAGATCTAGAAAAGGCAAAGAACCGGAATCAGTAGCAGTAGTAGGGGTAGAGAATGAGGGCGACGGTACTGTGCTGGGGAATGGTGGTGGTGATCACAATGATGGTGATGGTGACAAGCAACAACAAGAAGTGAAGGAAGAAGAGGAAGAAGAGGAGGAAGAGGAGGAGGAAGATTCGTCTCTAGATGTAGCCAAGATTTACTCTGCAGTTAAGCCACGTGGAGACGAGCCTGAATTAGTTGGACAGCCACCTCAATTAAAGCCAACATTACGTCATTACCAACGTAGAGCTGCCTATTGGATGGTCCAAAGAGAGCGCCAAAGGGGCAGTGATAGTACACCACAAACATCGGTATCGGGAGGAGAGGTACTCCACCCTCTGTGGATAGCAGTACCGTGCTACACTTCTCCCACCGCCACCGCCACTAGTGTCATATCAAGGGGAGAGTTTTATATCAATCCTTGGACAGGAAGACTCAGCCTTGAGAGGTTCCCCCCTCCTCCTCCAGTGAGAGGAGGCATCTTGGCAGAGGAGATGGGGCTAGGGAAGACTGTTGAGTTGCTCACCTGTTTGATGGCCAATCAATTCCAACCTAAAGATGATAAATGTACTACCACTAATAATAATAGCATTACTACTAGGCCAATGCATGAGCGTATTGAATGTCTATGTGGGATTAAGAGTGATGATCCTAATGCTCAAGATGGAGACTATAATGGGTTGTGGATACAATGTGAAGAATGCAATGCATGGCAACATGGGTCTTGTGTAGGCATCAAGAAGATGAGTAGTAGTACTCATAAAGATAGTATTAGGAAGAAGAAGAAGAAGAAGAAGTATAGTAGTGACAATGATGAAGAGGAAGATGGTGATGAAGATGGAGGGGTATCCTTTGTGTGCTCCAATTGCCTCCAACAAGCAGCTTCAACTGTGGTCACAAAAGATTGTGGCACCACGCTCATTGTATGTCCTTCGTCAATTATAAATCAGTGGTATGAAGAGATTCAAAAACATATAGTGCCGGGGACTCTGGAGGTTGTTATTTATAATGGTCAGACTCAGTCAATGACCACTACTACTTCTGCTACTGCTACTACTACTAGGTATAAAAATAATGGTAGTGGTGGAGGTCATCTTAATAGTGGTAGGCAGGGTGTAGTGACTCCAGCAGATTTGGCTGCTGCTGATATAGTTTTGACAACGTATGACGTGTTACGTGCTGAGCTCTATCGATCTCCAGATATTGCCACTGGTGATGGTACTGGTGTTAATGGCAGCCGACAGCTGAGGCATGAAAAGAGATATGCTGTGCTACCAACACCATTGACGAGATTAAAGTTCTGGAGAGTGTGTTGCGATGAAAGTCAACTGATCGAAGGCGGGTTGGTGAAAGCAGCTCAGATGATTAGAAAAATTGACGCAGTGCATAGATGGGCTGTTTCTGGAACGCCACTCTCCAAGGGACTGGAGGATTTGCACGGCTTACTGGCATTTCTACAGGTTGAACCATGGGGTAGTTCCAAGTTTTGGTGGCACAGGTGCTTGCAGAGGCCATTCGAGCTAGGTGTTCAAGCTGCGTGGCTGAGACTGCTAGGCCTGTTGCATCCTTCAGCGGGAGGACTGTTGTGGAGGGCCAGTAAAGCTGATGTGGCTGATGAGTTGGATTTACCACCTCAGCACCATCATCTGCGGAAGCTGCATTTGAGTGCTATTGAAAAGCACTTTTATAGTAGGCAGCATGCTGAGTGTGTGGATAAAGCTAGGAAGGCTATACCTGGGAGGGTTTTGAACGCTGCTTTGGAAGAAGTTGCTGCAGAGTTGAATGGCTGCGGTGGTGCTGATCAAAATGGGGGGCAAGGAGGAGATGGTGGGGCTATTACCATTGATGATGGTGATTATGGTGATGTGGAAGAAAGAGGAGAAAACGGCAATACTGGTACTGTTGTTGATGGCGATCATCATCAAGTCAAGTATGACAACCGACACTTGACAAGAAGAGAAGAAAGAACTCTTCTACACCCATTGCTGCGACTAAGACAAGCCTGCGTCCATCCACAGGTAGGTGGAGGAGGCATCAGAGCACTGGCACCGCAACGACAACCCATGACTATGTCTGAAATTTTAGAAGTACTCCATCAAAAGGCCAAAATCGAAGCAGAAGACGCCCAGCGCATCCTTCTATCAGCCCTCAATGGCCTGGCGGGTCTATTTCTCCTGGAAAACAACATCCCCGAGGCAGTGAGAACCTACAGAGAGGTCATCTCTACAATAGAAGCCAATCATGAGTATATAAAAGCGGATAAATTGCAGCAATTGCATACATTTGAAAACTTGGCAGAGTTGCTGGAAGGACCAGGGTGTAATGCACCAGGTATTCCTCGTACGTTGAGAGATGATCAGCTCCGGGGAAAGGCGAGAGAAATCAAAGAAGAGTACTTGGCAGAGCCGTTGGTTCGTTTGAATGAAGCCAAGGGTGAGATGGAGGAGAGTCAAGTGGCTCAGATGAAGGCAATTGAGTGGTTCCAAAAGGAAGCAGCAGCAGCACCTGGAGGAGGATTGACTGGCAATGGTGGTAGAACCAACATCATTAGTAGTAATAGTAATAAATTGCTTCAAAATTGGTGGGTAGATGCTATATCGATGCTGACAGACATTACATTCGACAAGGGTGAAGGAGTATGCAAAGCCATACAAAACAACCTCAACTACACCCACGATGAGTACCGCCTCCTGGTCCAACGAAACGCCACCGACATTGGTGGTCGGTTCCGAGACTTATTTGGCTTGCAATTGTTGCTCCAACAAAACCTGAAAGAACTGGAAACACATGAAACCAAGGCTTTATCTGAATTAAACAGGCTGGCAAGGGCGTGTGAAAACCCATCAAAGCAGTTGATTCAAATGGCTGCATCATGTGGGAGGTGTCGACCAGAGGGGATATCTATTGCTGGAAATACGTGTTCTCATTGTCAACTTGATGAGGCTTTCCTGGCTTGGGAGGTGAGGTTGTTTGAAATAAGAACAATCAGTGGTGGAGGTGGTAATGGCAATGGAGGTGGCGGAGATTCTTCTCAAAGAGCAATGGTCTCCGCAGAGGAGGCAGCAGCAGCTGCTCATAAGGCTTCCCTTCAAAGAGTCGGTAGAGGCGGCCTGAATGAAGATGCAGTCGACCATGGTGATGGCGACGGAAACAACAATAATGACCAACAAAATACAGTGACGCGTACTAATATTACCCGTTCACCCAGTCAAATCGAACAAGCTCTCCGCCATCTGTCACATCAACTCCGCCTCCTAAAACCCCCTACCCCCAACGACATTACTCACAAAGACCTGCTCTTAAAAGCAGCAAAAGCTCAGTTGGAAGTATTTGAAGCCAAAAGACGGCAATTTTTAAAAGCAAGAGCACTCTCTCTAGCTCAAAGAGGTAAATTGTATGCCCTTGACGAGCTGGAAATGTGTACCATGAGGCTGACAAAGATTTCAATGTATGAGCCAAGAAGAGATGGGGAGGAGCTGTTTAAATTGTATGAGGAAGAAATCCCAGTGAGAAGTACAGAGTTGTCGGGGGATAAAGTTGTGGCTAAGAGTGAGTTGCAGCAGAAGTTGAATACACTCAAGTATCTGGAGAATCTCAGAAGACAACAACTACACGGCAATAGTGGTGGTGGAGGTGGTCATCATCACCACAACAACCCAGCCTCTCCATTGAAGAGCCCATCTCCACTCAAGGCACACACCAACAACAATACAACTAATAATAATATTATTAACAACGCAGTGCAAAACCACCAAGAGGACGAAGAGGCCAACATATGCCCCATATGCCATGATCCATTGGGCCCTCAATTAGTAATGTTACCATGTGGCCACGCTCAATGCATCAAATGCAACAATCTCATGATATCAAGACTGCCTTCTGCTATTCCAGCTAAATATAAGAAGATTGCTTGTCCTATTTGTCGTAAACAAACACTGGTTGTGGAGATTGCTTATGTTGAAGCTGGAGGCCAGCAAGAAGAAGAAAATGATGATTTAGTAGTAGTGAATCTAGTGGCAAATGGCGATAATACTATAGCTAATCCTGTTGCTACTACTATTACTGCAGCAGTAGCATCTGGGAGTGGTGGAGCAACAGATAAGCAATACCAGCAGCAAGAGAAGGGTATTAAAGTAAAGGGATCCTATGGAACCAAGGTGAGTTGTTACAATCATATTGTTTTACATAATACAGGGATTTTATCATCGTGGAATTTAAATTGTGTCTGGTTTTATGGTATCAATTTTTGAAGCTATTATGCATTGGTCTTTTGGTGTGTTTCTTGTTTTTGTTTGATAGTTTTTCTCTCCTAGTTTCCCCCCATCTTATTCTTCTTCTTCCATCATAGCATCCTCTCGATGGACATCTTCATAATCCTCCTCATCCTCATCATTATCAATATCATCAACCATGAGACGAGCCTTCTTATTGTGGCTATTAGACTGTGCTTTTAAGGCAGCCCTTGCAGCGGCAGCCTCTACATCAGCTCTCACGGTATACTTGAGCTCTTGCTGTTGATGTTGTCGCTGCACATCCCCACCACCACCACCACCTTCAGCAGCAGCAGCAGCAGGTGCATCCACCAGTACCCGAGAGTCATCTGGAAGCTGTCCAGCTACAATCATTCTACTTAAAGTAGTGACAATAGTATGGTCCAGCCATCTGCGTAGTGGCCGAGCCCCATAAGCAGGATCGTGACTGGTGACAACAGAGAATTCAAGAGCCTTAGGAGTGAGTTCCAGGAAAATGCCCCTCGGTCTGAGACGTTTATTGATGTCGTCGACTTGGAGAGCGGCAATCTTCTGGAGCTGATCTTCAGTCAAAGGATCAAATATCACAATTTCATCAAGACGGTTGAGTAGTTCAGGACGAAAGTGACGCTTCACTGCTGCCATCACTGCTTGTTTTGCTTCTGGAGAACCGCCGCCACCTGCTGCCAAGAGAGCGTCTGCACCAAGGTTGCTTGTCATAATTATGAGCGTGTTGGCAAAAGACACAATTCTACCTTTACTATCCGTTATTCTGCCGTCATCAAGAGCTTGCAGCAAGATGTTCAGCACGTCTACATGTGCTTTTTCCACCTCATCAAACAATACAACAGAGTAGGGCCGTCTCCTGACCGCTTCAGTCAACTGACCCCCAGACTCGTGACCGATATAACCAGGTGGCGCTCCAATGAGCCTACTGACAGCGTGGCGTTCCATGTATTCTGAGCAATCAATGCGAACCACCATTTTATCGCTGTCAAACAGCTGCTCTGCCAATGCCTTGGCAAGTTCTGTCTTCCCGACACCAGTAGGACCCAAAAATAAAAAGGAGGAGCCTCTGTTGGTGGCACCAAGACCGGCACGAGAACGCAGCACTGCATCTGCTACTGCTTTGCATGCTGTGTCTTGTCCTATCACTCTCTCATGCAGGTGTTGCTCCAGGTGGGTGAGTCTGTCTCTGTCTGACGACTTGAGTTTGGTGACAGGGATCCCCGTCCACTTTGCTACAACAGCAGCAATTTGTTCAGGACCGACTACATCGCTCAACATTCGCTCTCCTGCTGCTCTAGTCTCCGTCTGCTTCCGTTTAATAGCTTCATCCACTTCCTGCAAAGCTCCATACTTTATGTCAGCCACCATTGCCAGATCCATACGGTTTTCAGCTTGCTCCAGTCTCATCAACAACTCATCCTTCTTCTTGGCCAGAGCTTTCAATTCATCCAGACGCTCCTTCTCTGCTCTGTATCTGAGTTGCAAGGGGCTGAGACGTTCACGAAGAGATCCAATCTCTTTACGGACTTCTGTGATTCTCTCTTTGCTCAGCTTATCCTTTTCCTTCTCCAGGGCCTTTTCTTCAACTTGGAGTCTGATGAGCTGGCGCTCCAACACATCAATGGCTTCGGGTTTGGATTCCAATTGGACCTGCAAATCAGAGGCAGCTTCATCTACCAAATCAATAGCCTTATCTGGCAAGAATCTACTGGTAATGTACCGATCAGAAAGCTCAGCAGCCGCCACTAGAGCTCTATCTGCAATCTGCACACCGTGATGTGCCGCATACTTCTCCTTCAAACCACGCAGAATTTGAATAGTATCAGGGACAGATGGCTCCCCAACCAAGACCTGCTGGAAACGTCTTTCAAACGCAGCATCCTTTTCAATATGCTCTCTGTACTCTCCTAGAGTAGTCGCACCAATCATGCGCAGCTCTCCTCTTGCCAGCATCGGTTTCAGCAGATTTGCCGCATCCATGGCGCCTTCAGTCTTTCCGGCGCCCAGTACCAGGTGTATTTCATCCACAAACAAGACCACTCCTCCTGCTGCTTCTTTCACTTCACTCAGCACTGCCTTCATACGCTCTTCAAACTCGCCCCGGTACTTGGCTCCAGCTACAAGGGATCCCATGTCGAGGGAAATCAGACGGACATTCTTCAACGTCGCGGGGATGTCTCCCTTGACTATTCTCTGTGCCAACCCCTCTACAATGGCAGTTTTACCCACACCAGGTTCTCCAATCAATATTGGGTTGTTCTTGGTACGTCTGCACAGCACCCGAATGACGCGCCTTATCTCTTCATCTCTGCCAATGACGGGATCAAGGTGGGCGGCGTTTTGAGTGAGGTCGATGCCATACTTGGAAAGAGCTTCAAATTGAGCATCTGCAGTGGGTGAATTAACTGCTGCGGATCCTCTGGCTGATTCCACTGCTGAAATGAGCTGGTGTTTGCTGATTCCGGTGTCAGATAAAACGTTGGCGAGGTCTTTGGAGGAGTCCAGAAGGGCGAGGAGCAGCAGGTCTGCACCGAGGTAGGCATCACCTTTAGCTTTCTGGAGCTTGGTTGCTTGCTGGAGGGCTTTTCTCATATCAGAGGAGATTGACACCTCATCTGGAGCAGGACTAACGGTTGGTTGCTTCTCCAATGTACGTCTGAGGGTCCTCAAGATGGAATTGTAGGCATCTTGTCCGCCAATCTTCAACGCTGCTTGTTTACCTACTCCAGAGGGATCCTCGAAGAGAGCAATTGCAGCATGTAGCGTAGTTAACTGAGAGTTGCCACGATCTATTGCGAGCTGTTGTGCTGTCTGCAAAACTTCATTTAGCTTTGATGTGAATTTAGATGGATCCATTACTATTATTTCTATTCAACTATGGTCTGTTGCGATTGCGTTACTACTATATCTCAACTTTGACAATGTCGTCTTTGGAAATATATAATTTTTTATGTTGGGTTTGGGGTAGAAAGCGAGCTATTTATACCCATGTTGACTGAACCTTCTACACAGTTTAGAATTCTCTAGTACTACCGCCTGTCCTGTATTTGTTCTCACCCCAATTTCCCCTCCCCGCCCCCTTTCATCCTACATCACACAGTTTGAAGCCATCATCAGGAGACTCATCAACATAACACAGTCACATAAAACTGCGAAGATTCTCATATTTTCAACTTGGAAGGACGCCCTTGACATCTTATCACATGCTCTCACCGCCAACAGTCTCCCATATGTCTACCCCAGATCTGGCCAGCGTACCAAGTTTGAACATGCCCTGGCTGAATTCAAATCGTCAATTCTTGACAACGACGATGATGATGATTCGTTTCATAATATTATAGATACAAATGCACAAGCAGGGCAACCAACTTCTTCCTCTTCTCTCCGCCAATCAACACAAAAACAAGGTCCCCACCCACCGTCTCCTTCCTTTTCACCTTCTCTTCATCCCCGTATTCTTCTCTTGATGCTTAAACAAGGTGGTCAAGGCCTCAACCTCACTCAAGCCAACCATGTGGTGCTGGTAGAACCAATACTAAACCCAGCCCAAGAAGCCCAGGCAGTGGGCAGAATCAACAGAATCGGTCAACAAAGAGAGACCCATGTCCACCGATTTGTGGTGGATGATACTGTGGAGGAGAACGTTCACGCACTGAGTCAGCAAAGAGCAGCAGCGATGGATTTGAGTGCTGCTGCTGTGAAAAGAGGGCAGGGTGGGGATGGGATGGGTAGTTTTACTGTTAGAGATGTGGCTGTGTTGTTGAGGGCAAGGAGGCATGTTGTTATGGATGAGTGAGATGTGGGGATCCCTCTGGAAGACACATGAGGTGGATGCAATTTAGTATCATGAAATCATTACCTGATCATTAAAAACAGAAGTAAAGTGGGGGGTGTTGTTAATGAATCTGTAAGAAAAAGGAAAAGGGAGTAGTGTTAGGAAGTATACATGCATGCATGCGAGAGGCGAGGGGTCGGTCTGTCTACTGCACTATGGTGCCAAATAGTGTCAGTCCGACTGGGCCGTCTCCCGTTTAAATACCATGGGTGCCTTTCCAAGTTGGTGTGATGGGCAGTTTTGATTGCTTACATGTGCCTTGATAGTGCATAGTAGTCCAGCTTCAGATTTTGTTGTGAAGAGGAACCTACGATGGCGGACTGAAGAAAGATAGTGCCGCCCGTGCATGGATGCAAATCCATCCATTTATATCATACCGAAAATCTACCAAGAGAGAGAAAAACATCCAAAGAACAACAACAACCTCATATCTTCACTTATAACTAGTCCCTCTATTCCTCCCACCACACAGATCTAGTCAAAGACAACTCCCCTCTCACCTTTCTACTCCCGCCACTACCACCAGCAGCACTGCTATTACCACTGGAAAACAAGGGCTGAGATACAGCAGTAGATTTCTTCTTGACTGGAGATGCAATGATAGTAGACCTACACTCAGCAGGCAGGGTCTCAGGATAGTCCAGACAGTAATGCCCTCCCCTGCTCTCCTTTCTAGACAGAGCAGACGACAGAACCAGACCACCAACTGTGGCCAGGTTTCGAAGCTCTATCAGCTGGGTACTAGGCCCGTGTACTGCAGCTAGGTCTTCTACGTCACTTTGGAGAGCTCTCATCCAAGAGAGGGCAGGGATCATGGCATCTGCACGTCTGACAATGCCCGCAGCCTTCCACATAGTGGTTTGGAGCTCGGATCTGCGAGCTGCTGCCCATTGTCGGGCTGCAGTTGGGAGAGGGCGCAGTTGAGAAGACGAAGAGGGGGAGGCTTGGTATAAGGCACTGTTGGCAGAGCCAGTCATACTTCTCCCAGTCACTTGCAAAGCATGCTCAGCATGAGCTACTGAAGCCCCAGCTGCTCTATGAGCAAACACCAACCCCTCTAGCAATGAGTTGGAAGCCAATCTGTTGGCTCCATGCAGCCCAGTACAAGCCACTTCACCACATGCATACAGTCCTTTGACCCCGGTTTCTCCATACAGCCCCGTCTGTACACCTCCACACATATAATGCTGAGCTGGAGCCACGGGGATGGGATCAGCCACAATGTTGATCCCAACAGACCCACATCTTGCTGCAATGGTAGGGAAATGGTTGAGAATCTTCTCTGCTGACAAGTGACTAATGTCCAACAGGACATGGTCTGTACCAGCAGCCTGCATTTCAAAGTGAATGGCGCGTGCGACGACGTCACGGGGAGCCAGTTCTGCCCGGGGATCAATGCCTTCCATGAAGCGACGGGCTCTTCCGTCCCCACTCAGCAGGCGACCTCCTTCTCCTCTCACTGCCTCTGAAATTAAGAATGCAGGGCATATAGCTCCATCATCATCATCTATATTATTAGTAGTTACCATTGGGAAGGGGCAGGCTGTGGAAACAAGCGCAGTAGGATGGAACTGGACAAACTCCAGGTTGGCCATGGCCGCATTCACTCTGTGAGCCATTGCCATTCCATCTCCTGTTGCAACACCAGGGTTGGTGGTGAGAGGGTATAGCTGACCTGCTCCTCCAGAGGCTAGCATTGTCACTGGAGCCAGGAACCTCATCAATCTATGACCATTAGTATTAGCACCACTGGTAGTACAAGTACTAGGAGCAGTGGTAAGGGCAGTTTGATCAAGAACGTCAACACCCAAGGCATACTTCTGCCCACCCATCCCAATGCCATCACCAATGAGAATGTCAACCGCCAGATGATGCTCATAAAAGTGGATATTGCTACTACCTCTAGCAGTATCCAACAGAGCGCGTTCTATTTCAGCCCCAGTTGCATCAGCAGCGTGCACGATACGTCTGGCAGAGTGTCCTCCTTCTCTCGTCAGGTGAAGATCTCCCCTGCTCGTCTTTGTAAACTGGGCCCCAAAGGTGCTAGCGAGTTCTTGGACCAAGGAGGGGCCTTCTTTGCAGACTATTTCAACTGCTGCTGGGTCATTTAGGTAGGCCCCTGCTTCCATGGTGTCTTGGATGTGGGAGGGGACGGAGTCGTTGGAATCTAGGACGGCACAAATGCCGCCTTGAGCGTAGCGAGTGCAGCCTTCCGAGGCGGCAGCCTTGGTGATGATGGCCACGCTGCCATATTCTGCTACTTTCAAGGCGTAAGTGAGGCCTGCAATGCCTGAGCCAATGACCAGGAAATCAAAGTGCTTCACCACTGATGATGAGGAGGAGGGTGAAGTGGAGGTGGGGTGGGTGGAGAGGTGACGAGATGCAGCAGCCGTAGGAATGGCGATAATGGGTGGTCTTCTCTGTGTCTTTCTCTTTTGGAGCTTTGGAGTTGACTTGAAGGTCAAGGAGAGAGGTGCCTTGAGACTAGAAGCAAAGGAGGCATGGGGAGACATCCTTTTGTTGGAAGCAGCAGTGACCCGCACCTGCTTGGTGGTTGTTGATCGCTGTACGAGTGTCAGCATCCTTTCTTTCTGTCGTTGTTTCTATTTGGGGTTTCTATCTATATATCTATACCTATACCTATATTTATGTATCTAATATGTCTATGGTTTTATGAAAGCTATAAGAATTCAACGGACGTTGAGCTGGCAGCCGTATTTCTTGTTGAAGACCTGTATGTGGAAGAGAAGGAGCAGTGAGGGCTAGGTTGTGGTTGAGGAACGTGTTTTCAATTTGGAGATTTGTTTTAGTAAGGTTTGTTTGGAACGTACCCAGTTTGTTTTAGCTCTACGCGTTGACTTTCCCTGCATAATTTTGAAAAAAAAGCGAAGAGAAGTGGTCAGATTGACAATTCTGGACCCAGCAATTTACTCATCAACCCAGTGCTTTCAAAACTAGCTATTAAGTATTGCACAGTACCTTTGACAACATGGTGTCTGTATTTATTCAATCGCTCGTAATTTTCAGTGGTCTATCGATCGTCAAGTTTTCTCTGAATCAACATTGTTTTCTATTAGGTCGTCTTCCAGGCCTTAATTTAGCTTGATACCACTGATCAGATACTCTGTGCAGTAGTACTTGTGTGTCTTTTATATTTATTTAATCTGTGACTGTCATCCTTGTGGCCCTCCCTATGTAGCCTCACTTGAGCGGCTGAGCCGCCCCCAACGACTCGATTGAGAGCTGGAGAAGAGAGAGAGAGAGGTGTCTCACACACAAGGAGTAAAAAGTAAATCTGGATGTGTTGGGCAATTTGTGAAAAGCATTTGACAAAAGGAAACTGTGTTTGACAAAATATTGCTCCTCTTGATTCAAATGTGTTCTCACTGAGTCGGGTCTTTGCACTCCACAGTCGACATCACTGGTGGCTTTGAAAATGAATGAATTGAGATGGTAGCGGTGCTGTGCATTAGATTTGAAAACAATGAACGGCTTGATTGAATTAAGATGGAAAAATATTGCCAGAATCCAAACGTTTTAGCTTGAATCAAAGGCAACTAATCCCAAACACAACACCTCCGTCTGATTGATTCGCTGGTGAATATAACCGTAGAGAAGATTGTACCATGGCTCTCTATACAAGGTGAGTAACGCATTGACATCATTCAAAGTCCATTCTGATAGAGATAATTGCCATATTCAACCATCACATCCCCGCCCGCTCTACTCCCTCCCCCACCCAACACCCCCACACAGTTACTATGCCAACCAGCTAGCTCTCCATAAAGGCCTCAAACAAGAAACCCACACTAACACTGAAGGAGAAAGAACCCTCCAAAAATCTGTAGGCAAACGCACAGTAGACTATTCGGCCCCTTACTTATTATGGCAAGAAAACCGAGCTCTCCACCGCTCCCCCAGAGACGCTACCATCTTGCCCCCTTACCCCGCCTCGTCCCTCCACATCCTCCCCCCTAGAGCCTACACACACTGTCCAGCCTCCTCTTTTGCAGTCATGTTTGCCGCTCAAGCTCCCAGCAAAACCAGAACCAGTGTCAATGTCATTAAATACACGCCTGATGGTCGGCGATGCATAGCTGGCACTCAGGCGGGAGAATTCACCCTGTGGGATGGTTCCAACTTTAATTTCGAATCCATCATTCAAGGCCATGAGTCTCCCGTCAGAGCAATGACGTTTACGCACCACGGCAAGTTCTTTGTGACTGCTGATGAAGGGGGGGCGGTGCATTATAGGTCCACCAAGACGGGACTCGAGCTGATAAAAGTATTTGTTGGACATCAAGAACCTATCCGTGGTATTGCCTTTGCTCCCAGTGATGTCAAATTTGTGACTGGTAGTGATGATTCATCTTTAAGAATATGGGATTTTGCTAGAGCTAGTGCTGAGGCGGTACTGGCTGGACATGGTGGTGATGTGAGATGTGTAGATTGGCATCCCACTACTTCATTACTAGTGTCTGGAAGTAAAGACACGTTGGTCAAGTTGTGGGATCCAAGAAACAAAGGACGTCCAGTAGGCACGCTGCATGGACATAAAGCTACTCTTATGAATACACTGTTCAATCAGACTAATGGTAACTGGGTGCTGACAGCTTCCAGAGATCAGACATGCAAGGTGTTTGATGTGAGGTTTCAAAAAAAGGAGCTGGCTTCATTCAAAGGACACGACAGTGATGTTACAACAACAGCATGGCATCCCATCCATGAAGATTTGTTTGTTAGTGGTTATAATGATGGAACACTGTGTTATTGGGTAGTAGGAAGAGCTGCTCCTCAGGCAAAGGTAGAAGGAGCACACGATGGAACTGTATGGACGGCAGCATGGCACCCTACAGGGCATTTACTGGCTACTGGGGCTGTGGATGCATCGCTGAAGTTTTGGTGTAGAGCCAGACCTGGTGATCCATTCATGGAGCAACAGAGACAAGCTCAGCGTGAGAAGGAACAGATGGAAGAAGATGATGCAGCTGCCGCTGCAGGTGCTGTTGGTGGTGGTGGAGCAATGGGTGGTGCAGCCAGGTCTTCAATTGCGGCAGCAACAACAAAGGCCAGTGACCTTGCTGCTGCTGTTGGTGCTCTTGCAGGTAGAGGTAGAGGCGGTGCAACAACAACAACAACAACTACTACTACTGTTTTTCCAGGTATAGGTGCTATCCCTGGTATTGGAGTTGCTGCACCAGTAGTTCCTGTTGAAATGTATAATGGAGACACTAGAGATCGTACTATTAATACCACTAGAAGAGGAGGAGGAGGAGGCGGGGATAGAGGTAGAGAATTAGAGAGAGGTGGACTGGGAAGAGGAGGAGATGGTGGTAGTGGTAAAGAGAGTAGGGAGAATAGAGAGAGTAGAGTTACAGAGGGCAGGGACAGTAGAGAAAGAGGTGGTAGAGATGGAGATGACAGATATGACGATGATAGAGAGCAGGGAGGAGGGAACAGGAGGAGCAAGAGGAGGCGATGGGATTGAGAGAGTCGGACTGTCAATGTCGGGTGGGAAGAGGGGAGAGATTTAAATGGAAAGGGAGGCGAAAAGTGCTCTTGAATTGGCATTAAACTATCAATATGTTTGTATAAATAATATTAAAGCAATCCCGCTTATGTTAATGAAAGCTACGTAGGATTTGCCTTGCACAAAATGCTACTTTTAGATTAAGCGGGAGAACACTAGTGATTAGTTAAGTAGCGGTTCTTAAAGATACAAAGGGAGCATATCAAGTAGTGACAATAGCAATTATGGGGTCACAATTGTTGGGATTATCGTCAAAGAAGACAAAATGGGGTTTTTTCGCATATTTCCTCGCTATCTCTGGTCTTTTTACCATATACTCCCTGATCCAAGAGCGGTTGATGACTCTAGGCTTTGGATCTGGCCCAGATAAAGAAAAATTCAAGTATAGTGTCTTTGTCGTGTTTGTCAATCGCCTCATCACCTGCTTTGTTTCCGCCTCTGTCCTCTTCTATCAAGGCCAATCCATCGATCCAGCAGCTCCAATTGCTCTCTTCTCTATCCCTTCCATAGCCAACGTTGTAGCATCATCAGCACAATATGAGGCTTTGAAATATGTCAGCTTTCCCTTGCAAGCTCTCGCCAAGTGTGCAAAAACAGTGCCAGTCATGCTGTGGAGCTTCCTCACAAAAGCCAGACCATATCGAAGATCAGACTACCTATCTGCCCTTGTAGTCACTCTAGGTTGTGCTGTATTTGTTCTTACAGGTGATATTGCAGCACCACAACATATAGAAACCTTATCCTCCTCAGCCACCACCACCACTGCTCCTCCTCCTCTATCATCATCATCATCATCTAATTGGTTGACATATGGCCTCATGTTACTCTCAGTGTTCCTCCTCTTCGATGGCCTCACCTCCACCAGTCAAGACAAACTCTTTAGCAGCTACACCTCCATGAGCTCCTGCAGCCAACTACTCTACGTAACAGCCTGGAGCGCTCTATTCAGCGGCGGTTTCCTCCTCATGTCGGGTCAGTGGTGGGGTGCTCTCTCCTTTGTCACGCGCTACCCCTCCTCCCTCCTCCTCATCCTCCTCCAGTCCATAGTCTCCACAGCAGTACAATTATTCATAGTATTCACCATCAAGGAGTACGGAGCACTACAATTTGCTCTTATTATGACTGTCAGGCAGTTTTGTTCTATTGTAGCTTCATGTCTGGTGTTTGGCCATCATTTATCGTCCTGGCAATGGACGGGTTGTGTGTTGGTCATCGGTGGTCTGGTAGGGAGGTCTTGGTTGAGGAGATCTGGGGGACATAGAGGAGCAGATCTTGGGATTAGTGTTAATAATAACAATAATGGTATAACTACGTCTAGTAGTGGCGGTATCATCGGAGGTGGAAGTGGACATACATATGAATTATTGCTGGGACAGCTGGGCACCAGTATAAGTGGTGGTGGTGGTACCAAGGGCACCACTCTGGATGGAACATCAACAATGAACATTCCTCTACCATCCCCAACAATAAGGCAGCAGCCACCTCTTGTATCCCCCATCATCCTAGCCAGCAGTACCAGCACCCACAACAGCAGTGGTCCCTTGAGTGCCCGTAACAGCAGCAATTCCAGCTCTGTAGTAGCGATAGAAGTAGAAACTAGATCGTCAGGTGGGGAGCTATATAGTGGGACAGTTAAACCCAGAGTGCCACACAGTAGAGATGCGATGGCAGTTCTGGGCAGTAATAGCAGTATGGAACTATCACCTAGACTTGTGTCGTCATCATCTTCAGCGGCAGGAGCAGGGGTGGGGGCGGCAGGAGTAGGTGCGTCGATAGTATCTGCACCACTGCTGCTGTCTCCTGGTGGGGGTGGGAATAGTATACTGGTGCCACCTTCTAAGGAAGGGCTTGGAGTGAAGCTGGCGGCGATGGGTCAGCAGTTGTCACAGCCTACGTCGCCTACCTTGCTTGGTGGTGTTAATATTAGCAGTAGTAAGCAAGAGCATGCAGATTAGATAAAAGGAGGGAAATGGCCTGCTTGGTTGGTCTCTCTTTTAGATATAGGTATAGATTGTAT